>Ga0209712_10000431_pt1 | contig 37871 bp, 30 predicted proteins | sample ArcOceMetagenome_FD_187443 | JGI IMG/M metagenome (GOLD analysis project Ga0209712, IMG submission 187443) | Marine eukaryotic phytoplankton communities from Arctic Ocean - Arctic Ocean - Greenland ARC118M Metagenome (SPAdes) (version 2) | ecosystem: Environmental > Aquatic > Marine > Oceanic...
ACTCTTTTTAAATCTTCAAGTGGCAGTTCGCGAACGATGCAAATTAGCAGTAGTAGACATTCGAACATAAGTACGAAAATAATTGCGAACATAAGTGCGAACATAAGGGATCATGGAACATAAAGGAACATAAAGGGTCAAGTCTTGTATTTTGCACAAAATTCAAGATTTGATAATCATATGGCAGTAGTACAAGTGTTAATCTTAGACTACTGTTCCGTGATTTTACCGATATCACTTGACGCATGAATAGAACGGCGATTTAGCTGCATAAACTAAGTTTTGGACACAAATACTCCCCTCCCACTCAACAAAATTCGGTCACACAATACTCTGCCATTTCTTGCTTGCGTCAAATGGTTACCACCCTGCCCCCTTGATCCTCTTCGGCTTACTTTGGTCTTTGTTTATTGACTTGAGCCAACCTCTAAAAGACGGATGTATACTTTTACCCCACGAATAAAATCGTCAGCTCCAATGCGCTCGTTGGTGCCATGAAAACCCGTTAATTGGTCTCTCGTCAGTGGAAAAGGATTAAACCGGTAAGCATTATCAGACACTCTGCCATAGTGCCTTGAATCAGACGCTGCCAACATAAGCCCTGGCGCAACAATGACATCCCCATAAATACTTTTGATCGATTTCTCGATGCTAATATAACCTTTTGACTCCCAGCTTGAGACTTGAGATGCTGATTGACCCAAACCAAAACCGTCCCATACCATTGGCCTAACTTCAACATTATCATTCTCTACTACCTCACTGACATGCTCAAAGATACTCTCAAGAGTGTCCCTAGGATGCACTCTAAAGTTGACTGTCGCTACAGCTTCAATGGGTAATACATTGGTTTTAACACTGGCCGACAGCATGGTGGGTGCAGCAGTAGTTCGCAACGTTGCATTCATGGCTGGATCCTCGGCTAACACGGCTTCAATTAGGCCACTAAATAGCCACCTATTAGCGAACAATATTTTATAACTGAATGGCATTTCTCGACTGGTTGTATCAAACATAGCCAGAGTCAAGCCATCTAATGCCCCTGGTATCGGATTTTCTTCAAGCTTGGTGATCGCTTCAGCTAAAACGCCTACTGCGGTTTGACTGGGAGGCATAGATGAATGACCTCCGACGCCCTTCCCGACTATTTGCAAGGTTGTCATTCCCTTCTCAGCGACATTAATCGTTGCCACTAATTTATCGACCCCAGGTAAAAAACCATCCAACAGAAAAGAGCCTTCATCTAGCGACCAGGCTAGCTGTACCCCGCTAGCCTCCAAGTAATCAGCGACTAGGGCTGCACCTTTCACACCACCAATTTCCTCATCATGCCCAAAACTGAGGTAAATACTCCTTTTGGGTTGATGCCCACGAGCCATCAAATAATTGACGGCCTCTAAGATACCAATGACACCACTTTTATCATCAAGCGCACCACGCCCCCAAACAAAGCCATCATTAATCGCTCCAGAAAAAGGTGGCTGCTTCCATAAAGATTCGGTACCAGGAATGATCGGTACCACGTCATAGTGCCCAGTGATCAGAATCGGTTTTAGTGTGGTATCTGTGCCAACCCACTTATACAGCATAGTGTCGTTGAACGTTTTTAATTCGAGGGTCTGGTGTAATTGGCTGTACGTTTGACTCACCCAATATTGAAAGTTGACAAAGTCCTGTGCATTCACACCCTGCGAATTTTCATGGGATATAGTCTGAAACTGAATAGACTCTGATAGATGCGCCAACAACAGGTCTTCATCGAGAGAGTAGTCTACTGTCTCTGGGAGATTAGCCGCCTCTGGGGTATGCAGAAGTGTTCGAATGACAATAATAGCCAATAATATCAGGGCACATAATCCTAAAATCTTAACAATTGGTTTGAGCATAAATAAATAATATTTAATAAATTGAATTTATACCATGCCTCATATCGTCTATATTTACATCCCTTAAATATCAATAATGTCTTGCCTGAGAATACTCTACCGTCTATTTATCAGCCAATGATATTAGACAAGGAACAATATAGAATTATTTTAAACGACAACCTATATTACTCGTTCCACAGAGTAGTTTTTTTAAACATAGGTAGGATGTTAAATTGTCCAATAGCCGCTCAACAGAACTGGATATTAAAACTCACAACAAGATACTATCAAGTCAACTCAGAGTATTGTGCTAAGGTTACTTTAAAAGTTTTAAGCGCTAAATACACACGCCCTTCTAATGAAATATGGATGTTTCTCTTGCCGGATTGAACGATGCCTACCCTAAAATCATTAATGACTCGACTAAATTTAAGTATTCTTAGCGTTATGTTACTGACGTCAATCGTGCACGCTGCAGGTGACACAGTCCCGGTAAATGTGATGAATTTTACAGACGCCAAGACATCCGTACAATTCGACAAAGTGATAGCCCGGGCAGGCGGAGTGAATTTATGGGGTCATATACGCTCCCCCATCCCCATAGACCAACAGCGACTAAGAAGAATGAATAGAGACACTATTTATAGCTCAGTTGTGGTTGATATTAGCAAAGGGGCCACGTTGACCTTACCCAATGCTGGAACACGATATATGTCGGCAACAGTGACCAATGAGCATAATTATATCAACAATATTTTTCATGGCTCGGGCGACTTTAAACTGGATTTACTGAGTTTTAAAACAAACTTTGTGATGGTGACGGTTAGGATTTTAGTGGACTCAAGAGATCCAGAAGATATCAAGCAAGCTAATCATTTACAGGATGAGCTTAAGATTAACAGTGCGGCCAGCGGCAACTATACGCACCCAAATTATGATATGCCTAGCTTAAAAGCAACCGCAACCCCCTTAATCCAACTTGCAACCGGGCTGACCGATACCAAAGCCGCATATGGCAAGCAAGAAGATGTGAACGCGGTAAAACATATACTGACATCTGCCTATGGTTGGGGTGGCTTACCAGAACAAGAAGCATACTACATCAATGTACAGCCTAACCTTCCGATAGGTGCCTATACCCTCTCAATTCGGGATGTGCCAGTTGATGGTTTTTGGTCAATTAGTGTTTACAACAAAGATGGCTTTTTTGAGCCAAACGATTACCAGTCATACAGTATCAATAACCTTACCGCGAAAAAGAACAACGATAATTCAATTACGGTAAATTTCGGAGGACAGCCAGACAATATTAATTACATACCTATCGTTGATGGTTGGAATTACGTAGTAAGGCTTTATCAACCACGTGCGGAAGTACTTGATGGCAGATGGACGTTTCCAAGTTTGTCAAATTAACCGAATTTACAAAAAAACCATGATAATTAAATTCAAATCGATAAAACATTACTTTGCACAAGAAATTGTACAAGAAATAGTGGGGCATATAAAAGCTAGAAGCAAAAAGTTCATTAATGACCAACGAAGCAGTATTTTTTGCATTTTTGTCTTGGTATCTTGGCAATTGATTGTTTTGAGATGAAAATCTAGCCTTGTCTCAGATGTGACTAATGGACAAAATCAACGTCACTGTCCCACCTATTTTGATTTTAAAACATCGCTGCACGCCTTTATTGGTAATTTTATTATTCTTCTCATTACAAATTTGTTACAAATTTACAACAAATCTCGATGGAACCTCAGTTCATATACTTTATACTATCCACCAAATTTTCAACTGATAGTCATTTTACGATACATCTAAGTATCTGTTTGATCCTGCTTTTCACAGAAAATAATAGGTAAACCCTTTCATCGCTTTAAAGGTTTTTCACACTTGAGCTTAAGACTAATCCATTCACTCTAATTTAGAGCCTGCATTACTTTGGAATATTTCATGCTAAATAATATATTTAAAAATTATCAATCTACTCGTGCTTCTACGTTGAGCCTACTGCTACTGACTACCTTGTCGTTTTCTACTTTGGCAAAAGATATACCCAGCAGAACACCATCAAAAGAGGGCGTATCTCAACAGCGTTTGGATAAACTTACCGCACATATGAACCAAGCGGTTGAAGACGGGACTATGGTCGGTGGACTTGGCTTGATTGCCCGCAATGGTAAAGTGGTATATAGCGAAACATACGGTCAAAGTGATCGTGAAGCAAACAAACCGATGAAGGAAGATACGCTGTTTCGTATCTATTCAATGTCTAAGCCTATTACCTCAGTAGCATTGATGATGTTGTATGAGGAAGGCAAGTTTTTCCTCAATGATCCGATTTCAATGTATATACCTGAATTGGCAAATCTCGAGTTGGCAATCTCTACTGCTGACGGTGAAACCACTATGGTGTCAGACGGCACAAGCAGTAAAACAGTGGGTGAAGGAGATGCCAGCAAAGTAGGCCAAACCCGCCAACCCAAACGCCAACCTACAGTGCGTGATCTCATGCTGCATACTGCAGGCCTTAGCTATGGATTTTTTGGAAATACTGAAGTAGATCAGCAATACCGCAAAAATGCAGTATTGGCTAATCCCAAAGGCGACTTACAGGCTTTCGTAACAAAATTGGGAAAAATTCCTCTGCAATACGAACCTGGCACTAAATGGCATTACAGTGTTTCGGTTGACGTGCAAGGTCGTTTGGTAGAAGTGTTATCGGGAATGCGCTTTGGAGAGTTTCTTGAAAAACGTATTTTTCAACCACTAGATATGCAAGACACCAGTTTTGTCGTTCCCAATAATAAGTTAGATCGCCTAGCACAAATTTATTCACCTAAAGGTACGGGAAATGGCTCTGATGCGTTTTTAAACAATACAAAATCAAGCCAACTTGTTGTTAGCCCTCCTCAAACCAATGCTAGTTTTCTGGAAGGGGCCGCTTTTGAAAGTGGTGGCGGTGGCCTGGTGTCTTCGGCAATGGATTACTTAAAGTTTAGCCAAATGATGCTCAATGGCGGAGAACTAAATGGCGTGAGAATATTGTCTCCTAAAACAGTGGAGTTGATGACACTCAATCATCTGGGTGAAATGCCCATGGGCGCTGACAACCCAGGTATAGGTTTTGGACTGGGTTTCGGTGTGGCTTTAAATGTAGGTAACATTGGTGAAATAGGTTCGGTTGGCGAGTTCGCATGGGGCGGCGCTGCGGGGACTAAATTCTGGATTGATCCAGTAGAAAAACTAATAGGAATATTTATGGTGCAAAGTATTCCTCATAAAACTCGCTTAGGTAAAGAATTTAAAATACTGACTTATCAAAGTATTGTGAATTAATATCTCAAGTAAGAGTGTTATTAGATCATCAATGGGGTCGACTTGAACCTAGAACATCGACCCCATTCATGTTGAAGTGAAAGCGCCAGCGCTATTTAACCTAAACACTTTAAGGCAAGTGATTTACCAGCACTATATTTTTTCCATGACAGGTTTACCATTACGAAACTGAATAAAAGGCCCCTCAATATCTGGCGAGTCACCATAATCTAAGCGTTGTTGAACTTCTTTGAGTATCATTCGCGTGATAACTGGCAATTCAAGTTGCTCGGCATCTTTGAGTGAAACCCAATGCAGGGCTAATAATTCCCCAGATCCCGTCAATGCAGCGTGCACATCTCCCTTTATAAGATCTGCCTCAGCCATAAAGAATCGCGTATCAAAGCGACGGTTTCGATACGGTGGCGTGATGGCTCTGGCGATGACATTGAGAGTATCCAGACGGGGATTAATGCCGTGCTGCAAAAACGCGTTCCACTGCGCCGAACGGCTGGTAATTGTCACCGGATCGGCTTCGCCGAGGATCAGCCCAGTTTCTTCAAACGTTTCACGAATGGCCGCTAGGGCAAGAGACCTAGCGCGCGATACAGAACATCCCTTCATCAAACGTTTCAGAACGCTTGGATGCAGATCGTTAGGTGGCCTAATACGACTATCTCCCACATCTACTTTACCACCGGGAAAAACAAATTTATTAGGCATAAACTTGTGTCCGGCAGCGCGTTTACCCATCAGGATTTTGGGTTGCTCGCTGTCGCGTCTAACAATAATAAGAGTCGCCGCGTCTTTGGGTTTGACCGCACGCCCTTTCAAACGCATTTCGCTGGCTGGAGTATTGTTAGGTTCATGTTGCGCTTTGATGGCTATTTTATCCCTGTGTAAGTCAATACTATTGGCTCTTTGGTCAGCAGGTGACTATCTATATAGTTTACCGCGTAATCAGTCTCTGCTTAGCAGCCAATTGGCTTTGGCGCGTTAACCGAATCTAATTTAGACTACCAAACAATCTTTTGAAGTTCACCTTCTCCCTCAGTCTTATCCGTTTGTGCGATACGCAGATTGTTGACCATTGTCGGTATTATGGGTACACCATTCACACCGCATTCAAATTAATCTAGATGCTTTAACAAAAGCTGACGTAAGTTTCAACGACTTACTAGCTTGCGTTTAGTGAAAAAATCAACATTAATTCATTAACTCATCGAGGCTTAGCTATCGTTTTGTGAAAAATTGTAAAATTCTGCTAGTTTTCTACTGAATATTAAGAAGATGCTTTGGCGGCTCTACTTTTGCCAAACTGAAACCAAGGAGGTCATTACCATGAACAATTAAATGATCAGAATGATTGATTTCGTATAACCTGCCCCCCTTTTTTATTGGCCAAGGAAAATCGTCTTTTGCCTTTTTGCCTTGGTATTTTCTGTTTTATGTTTTTTTGAGACGAAAGTCTTGTCTTGGATGTGACTGATGACAAATTCAGCGTCAATTTCTATAATTATTAAGGCAATATCAGGGATATTAAATCATATAGCAACCGTTCAATGACATGAGTTATTACTGACAAAGTATTGAACTATTTGATTACAATAATAAAGGGATTTTATCATGAAGAAATTGATTTTTTGTTTTGACGGAACTTGCAATGATCCTAAAGATGCAGGTGATTTTTTTGAAGATTCTAGTATTAGCAATATCGTTAAATTACACGCTTTTTTTGGCGGAAGATTGTCACCACTTAATGGCGAAAATCCTACAACACCCGGGCAGCGCAGCTTTTATTACAGCGGCGTTGGTACACGTGGTAACTGGTTGACACAAAAATTTAATGCTATTTTTGCGCCCCCCTATGGCGACATGGAGGATATTCTTGATGAAGCCATCAACGATTTAAAAAAGTACGCTGACAACGAAGAAGAAATTTATATCTTTGATTTTAGTCGGGGCGCCGCTATTGCCAGAATGTTTGCGGCTAAAATTGGTATAGAAATGGGTGTAAAAGTAAAATTTTTAGGGGTTTTTGATACAGTTACCGCCACTAGGGGCTCCCTTGATTTAAACCCAAATACTTTCCCTGCCAGTGGGATCATATTTGAAAATGCTACAATGGGAGCCCATATTCAAGAAGCTGCCCACCTAGTTTCCATAGATGAAAAGCGTATTACCTTTCAACCGACATTATTTAACAAAAACAACAGGATCACCGAAGCGTGGTTTGCTGGTGTGCATTCAAGTATTGGTGGGGGGTATCGGTTTGATAGCTTATCTGACATTACGCTAAAATTCATGCTTGATAGCGTTAGAGATAAATGGCATGTACTCGCCATTAGCGATATCGGCTATGAGGCTTTAAAGGTAGAGGGTGCTCAAGATGCATTGTGTGATGATGACCTTAATATTAACCCGCTGTGTAATAGCAAAATTCACGAACAAAAACGCCCAGGTGCTATGTCAAAAACGTAGCCCCTCGTTTAATTCGAGTGAATACCGATGACACCCCATCTAAAAAAGAGACTGCCATTGTTCATCATAGTGTTTCCAGCAGATTTAAAGTGGTAACCGAATCTCGACCTTATGCATTGCGCGATACCCATTTTCGTATTATGGATAAAAATGGCAACGTGGGCGACGTGCTAGAAGGCGTGGCAAACCTTTAAAGCGGGTCGGATATGACTGGCTGGATAAGGGACAGACCACAGTTCGACGACAACAGGCGATGACGCAGTTCACGTTAACCTGCAGTACGTTTTCCTGCTCTAATACCTCAATAACTCTTCATTATGAATTGTGTTTTTCAGTGGGGATATGCGGGGGGGCGGGACCAGCAAACAGCGGCTATGATGACTCACAAGACTATCAAAACCAGTTTTTGAGCCAACCCACCGACTGCTTATAGCACCAACCTAGTAATTAGGCTGACTGAGAGGGATAGAGCGATGGTACAACGCACAACTAGAATGAGTCGAGATTGGCAAATAACGGATCATCGCAGTCTTAAAATAATAATGGTTAACTCCAATAAATTGTCAGAAAGTTGATATATACAACATCACATTTTAACATCTATAAACCCTGCAGATTAGCGGGGAAACCCTTCTTTAAATTGACTACGTTCCTTTTTATCACGAAGTCACCTTGTGGATGATAGGAACTGTTAACCATAGCCAAGAGCATCAGTGGATCCCACAATTTTTTGTGGATTAACGTTGAAACTAACCAAGACATATCATGAGTTATTAGCTCTTGCGCTGCGTCCATATATGGTTGTCCACCCTACCGTTTGCCGGCGTTCCATCACCTTTTGTAATGAAATGGTATTCTGCGTAAATGGCCCCATCTAAGCCGACCCTCCCCTTAAAGTTCATGGTCGCTTTGGACTTGGGAAACCTACCATATCCTATTAGATCAGAGCCGCTTAATCTTACGGTTGCCTCCCAAGGCCAAGGGTGGTTGAACACTTCGAACTTGTACTCATGGCCCCCAATGGGTGTAATTTTCAGTACTGGACTGTTTGCCAATCCGTCACGCACATAAAACCCATTAAGGGGATCTGTTTGCTTTACCTGTTCAGTATTAGCCGACTCTCCTAAACTGTTAGCAGACGATCCGTTCCAATCTAACTGGCTTACTACTGCCACGGCAATGGCCCCCATTACCCCAATCACAGCAACAATTATCTGAGTACGGCTTGATTTACTATTGTCATTCATTGTTTCATCCATGTTAGTTTTTTAACTCATCAGTTTCTTTTTTTATTGTAGTAAATATTTCAGATAAAGCTTTGACACAGTGGGTGAAATTTGGCGGCAAGTGATTCATTTTAAATAAACAGGTAGGCATTGTTGGTGAGTACTTATCATTAGTACTGTACAGCCTTAATACTTGGCAGATACCCTGCCTCCCATGAATACAAATAGAAGCAAGCGGCCTCAATATATGCCTTAAGCATAGTGTCATTCGGCCTGTTACAAATAAGCTAGAGATCCAGTTTCAGCTCACTTGGATATAAAGCGCTTGAAAAGAATGGGACCATAGAAAGTGGGGGCAAGCCTTGTGTTGGGTACAACATAAAAACTTGTCACCTTATGTACGACTGGCAAGTAAAGGTTCATCATCACCGTTAAATTATATTGGTTAACACCCATAATTTCCAGATAGCTGACATAAGACACCTCGTTTTTTAACATCTCACAGATTGCTGATTAGCGATAAATTTATGATTTAAATTGGATCTGCCCCCTTTAGTGCTTTTATTATCAAGCAAGGGTAATAAAGGATTAGCTTAAGGCTTTGTTTAACTTATTCACCCTCTGTATTTCAAAATTTCAAAGCAAACAACTGATTTAACACCCTAAATCTATCTTAGCAACATTATCATTTACTACAGAACAATTACCAGAAGGCAAAGCGCTAGGAACATATCGATTTAAATTTGGATCATATAATCCAGTTTCCAAAAAAATGGTTAGCTGATCAATTTCATCACCGGTCAGGTCAATAGCCACAAAACGTGGGTCTAAGGTGCCAGCAGGCAAAACTTTTTGTGCAACAGCGGTATTTTTATAAGCTATTACGTCATGTATTGAATTGAAAGATGCTCCATGGCCAAACACGTTACTGTCAGCTAAATTGTATAGCTGTGGCACTTTGAATTTATAGTCATCTGCTTTTTCACCGGTAAACCCTCCGCGTCCACGACTATCAGCATCAGACACTGTGCCCGTTATTTGTGGGTTGTTAGGATCAAAATCAGCAAAGCCAATCGAAAAAAACATCTCTTCCTCGGTTGCTCTTACATCTGAGCTGAGTCCCGGACCTTTATGGCATCCAACACAACCTGCTTTACCAAAAAAAAGTGTAGCACCCTTAATTTCTTCTAAATTCATTTTATCTTCATCGCCTTTTAGATACATCTGAAAAGGTGATTGATTTGCTAAAATTGTACGCTCAAACGCTGCGATAGCTTTACCGACATCTACTGTCGCATTATCGGTTCCTTGAGGAAAAGCAGCTTCAAATAGGGCTATGTATTCAGGATTGGTTTGTACGATAGAGTCATCACTGGTTTTTAATCTGTGCTCACCTGTGCCAGCAATAGCTTGGCTCTCGACACCTGATAATTGACGTGTATTGACTGCTTTTGGGGTACCTTGGGTAGAAAGTATTTCAACAGCAATAACTGCATTAACAATACCATCAAGAGCATTCCCAAATTGACCATTCCATAACATAACATCTTGGTATGCCACATTAAGAACTGCTGGGGACGTTAATGGCTGAACATCTGGAATAAATTTTGGGTCTTCAGACGATTTATCAAAACCGTCTGCAAAGACGCGACCTTCTCCTGTTAACCCAAAACCCTCTCCACCTTCACCTATACCTTGAGGGATACCCGATTTAAACCCTGATGCTGCATGATGACAACTTGCACAAGACCAGGTACCAGAACGGCCCTCATTTACTCCTTCAGTTGCCAAAGCTGTTTCATGATAAAGCATTTGACCAAGAGCTATTTTTTCAGCAGTAAGTGGATTACTCATATCTTGAGGAATATTATCAAAATCGTCGCTAGCTGGAAGGATAAAAGCACTCAAGCCTAAACCTGACGATCCTTCAATAATTGTTTTTTTCAATATTTCAGATGCAGTGAGCTCTGCAGTAGGCATGTTAACAAGTGGGTCATTGTTATCGCTGCCACAAGCGGTGATAACAATATTTATAAATAATATATTGAGTATTTTTTTGATGGGTATGTTTTTTATAATCATAGTACTAAAAAATCAAAGAGATTTAGTGTCAAATAAAGCTAATTATCCAGCTTTTCACTATTGATTTCTCCCCATCCTAGAGTCTTATCTCTTTTAATATTCCCAATTATTATAAACCATAATCTAACTTACACTGTTTATGACCTAATACCAACCCCCTTAATATTCGCTTGTCTGAAGATTTCAAAATTTTGCTTGCAACATAATAATTAAACAAAGCATGATAAAATAATAGCTTCTGTTTTTTGCCTAATACATTACATTGATAACTGGACTAGGAATAATCCGCTGGATCCTGAACCTTACTAGCCCAGACAGAGTTTCAGTTGAATATAACGATACAGCTCAATTATGTAGGTTTCTGGTTGCACTAAGCACGACCTATATCGACCTTCCTACAAGGTACCCAAACGATTATAACCACGATTAAAGTACTGAACGTATTACAGACTAGGTTCCAATATCATTTTCGACACCGAGAGTTGACGATCAGGCGTACACAGAATGTGAACGGGATTAGTCATTAAAGCCCTAGCATGAATAGCAACATAGAGTTTATCGGCATACTCCTTCAACCATCTGAGATAGGTTTTCATATCATCATTATCATCATCAACAAAGCTCACTTGCCGGTTGTTAACTCGTTGAATATCGTGTTCCGGCACACCAACCACCGAGCCTCTTGGCATAAAAATGACTTAGTTGATGAATTCCCATTAAATTTAACTTTTAATTTAGATCTGCCCCTTTTCTGTTTTTATATATTAACCGCTGCGATATAATGTTTATTAACGTAACGATTACTGCCCTTCAACTTAACCTCAGCATTATCTCACGACATTCTTGTTTGGTTGTTCCAATATATTAAACTCCGTTGTATGCCACTAGTATGCAGAATGTCTCATTCTCTTAGTCGCTCATATTGTTGTGTAAGGTAGTAGAAAAATAATCGTTTGTACCAATAGTTCTAACCTTGAAAATAGAGAGCATTAACATGAATCTGGTTGTACAAGTTGCTTTGCCCGCTTTGTTATTTAGTGTGTCGGCTTTTTCATCGACATCCGATGAACCCGACAATAGCAATGAAGTAAAATATATTGAGAAAATTACAGTTGAGGGCTCAGCAACTGCGAATAAAATACCAGTGGGCACCTTTGGCTCACCCATTTCAAACTTGGAATATGATCCACGCGTTGATCTACAATCTCGTAATATGGCCGAAGCTCAAGCTGATGTGACCATCCGTGGCGGTATTTTTGAAAATACGGGCTTTAGAGTAGGCAGTGCCACATTATTTGATCCGCAAACCGGGCATTATTTTGCGGAAATTCCTATCGCCCAAGAAATGTTAAGTGACGCCAGTGTATTAACTGGCGTCGACAATACGCATCTCGGTGTTAACAGCACAGTAGGCACTGTTTCTCGTTACTGGACCCGCATAAAAACCTCAGGCAGTGTTTCTATTGGTGCAGGTAATAACAACGCAAATCTACAACGAATTTACAGTGGTGTGACGTTGGCACTCGATGACGTTAAAGATTGGACTGTCGGTTTTGAGGGTGAGCTCTCTCAATCTGAAAGTGACGGTACTATAGAAAATGGCGACCACCAATTTCAACGCGTCTCTAGTCGTATTCAGTTAGTTGGACCATCATCACAAACTGACCTATTTCTGGGTGTTCAAGAAAAATTCTTTGGTTGGCCAAATATGTATACACCCTTTAATTTCAATGAAACTGAAGATCTTAAAGCGCGACTATTAATATTGAATCATAAACAACATTATGCACAGAACAGCACATTTGAAGTGTCAACTTACTATCGTCGTCATAACGACCACTATGTTTTTTCCCGTGAAAATCCTGATATATTCCAAGCCTTTCATGAAACGGACGTTACATCGATAGCACTTTCCGGCCGCCATGCAAAAACAGCATCCTTTGCACTCAATTATTCAGCCCAATTTATAGCAGACAGTATTGAGTCAACCACGCTTGAAAATAACTTTACCTCTCGTCAATATTACAAGTTAAGCGTATTGCCTGAATATCAAATGGACCTAAAAAATAATCAACAGTTAACGTATCGTCTCGGCGCCACTTTTGACGATACTAATCGAGATAGCTCCAAAACATCACTGATTGGGGATATAACGTTGAACACCGTAAATGCTGACGATACCTCTCATACCGTCTATCTTTCTTATGCCCAAGCCAGTCAAGTGGCGGGTTATACGGCTATCGGTGGCAGTAACACCAGTGGGTTATTCAGAAGTAACTATGATCTTGAGCGAGAAACGACTAAAAACATTGAATTAGGCTTGGCATTAGACCAAGACACGTGGCGTCTTGATTCTGCTATTTTTTATCGACAAGATGACGATTTAACCGATTGGACTTATAGTTTAAATTCAACTTCTGCGCGTTCAGCAAATCCGGTGGATATCAAAACGTTAGGTCTAGAGTTACTTGCCATAAAGCGTTTAGACAACACACAAATCATTACCAGTTATACCTTTCTTAAAAAATCTGAAGATTATGGCACTGCTGATATCGATGCTAGCTTTTATGCATTGAACTACCCAGATCATCGCATCACATTAGGCGTTATTTGGCGCCCTAGCAACATAGTTGAAGTCCGCGTTGATAACGAGTGGCGTAAACAACAAGAAAATACGCTACGAAACGGGGCACACGATGCTTTATTCACACACTTTACGTTAAAAATAACGCCTTCGCAGATTAAGGGACTGGATATTATGCTTGCAGCAGACAATCTTTGGGATGAATCTTTTGAAGAGATCCCTGGCACACCTGGCCGAGGAGAACAATACACCATCAGTGCGACTTACCACTGGTAAAGTCGTAGACGGTCTTTTGCATTAACCCCGACTTAAACCCCGACTTATTGGTTGGGGTTATTCATCGTCGAAAACCTTGCCTTAATAGACATTTATGTCAGTCCTGTTTCAGCCGCTATGCCACAAGTCATACAGGCACAACTTGTTGCACCTTTTAATAAAAAATATTTTCTTGAAAATCTTTCTATGTCATAACTTAAATACCAGAAAACGTTTTGTTTAGTGATTTTTGAGGGAATAACCACGGTAGCGCTAAGCTCATTGTTTTATTCTACACACGGCCTTCCATACACACTATTTTGTAGAATTGCCCAGCCCTCAACACAAAACTTAACGGCACGCGTTAGTGCCTCTTTGCCCCGGCAGAATGTTGACAGTCAACATATCGAAAAGTTAAGGTCTCATTACTTATTATTATTTTAATTACCTACCATGCGTCTTGATAAATTTGTTTGCAAAAGTACAGACTTAACGAAAACCCAAGCAATCGAATGTATCAAGCTTGGAGAGGTTTGTGTGAATGGCAAAATCACAACCTATGAAGCGACTCAAGTTCATGAGAATAACACGGTCAACTTAAAAAACCTTACGCTTAAGACTCGACATTTTCGCTATATTTTGATGCACAAACCCACTAATACAATTTGCTCAAATATTGATGAAGTTTATCCTTCAGTGTTTAATTACTTACCTGTTGAAAGGGTATCAGAACTCCATATTGCAGGTCGTTTAGATGCCGATACAACGGGATTAATTTTGATCACTGATGACGGTCGCTGGTCATTTTCTATCACCAGACCATCGCGAAATTGCCCTAAAATTTATCGGGTAAATTTGTCAAAAAAACTAACCGAGGATGTGGCTATCGCATTCAAAAAAGGGCTGCAATTACAAGGCGAACAACAATTAACCTTGCCTGCGACGTTGCAAAAAGTTGCATCTAATGAAGCATTGCTAACCATTACACAAGGCAAGTTTCATCAGGTGAAGCGCATGTTTGCTGCAGTTGGTAATCGCGTGGTCTCACTTCATCGAGAAAAAATAGGAGATATTAATCTTGATGTGGAAGTAAACCAGTGGCGTTATTTAACAGATAATGAAGTGCAGTCCTTTAACAGAGTCAATCTAGATGGGGATTGGCGGAATAGAAAAGTACTATTGGAATGACCGAGGTAGCAGTAAACTCGTTGTTTTAATGATACAAACGGCCTTGCATAAATACTATCTTGTAGCCTGACTTAATTACCTGGTTCTCAACACAGAATTCACCGCCACGCGTTAGTGAGACGTGAAATATCTTTATTTCAAGCGATAATATATTTACTATTTTTGGTCAGCTTAAGTGGTTTAATTCGGTTCTACCCCTTTTTAGACCCCTACCTTCTATACAATCTTGGTAGGCGTCAAGTTACTTTATCAAGAGATAGACCGGACACCCATTGTAATTACCCGTGAATTAGGACGGATGACTTGTTAACTGGTTTTTAATTTGGATCTGACCCCCTTTATTTTACCCCCTTTATTATTTGAGACGGTTTTGCTAAGTTTTAGTTCTGACTTTGAGGCCGTATTTGCCTTACTAAATATCTACATTTTTTGGAGTATTCACCATGCAGCATTCAACCAAATTTGATCTTATTCTCTACGGCGCGACAGGCTTTACTGGCAAGCTGACGGCTGCCTACCTAGATCGCCATCCAGAACTTGTCGGCAGGCGCTGGGCTATCGCCGGGCGTAATGCTGGGGCATTGGAGGCCGTGCGGGCGACACTCACGAGCCAACAAGTTGAGGTGGTGACATGCCCGCTCAATGATGCGGCCGCAGTCGAGGCTATGGTGCAATCAACTCATGTTGTGATCACTGCCGCAGGCCCCTACTCGACTTACGACGGTGACAAGCTCCTGGGTGCATGTGCGCGTGCGGGCGTCCACTATTCAGACCTGTCGGGTGAAGGCTTTTGGCAACGTGAGATGATTGACCAATACCACGAAATAGCCCAGGCAAGCGGTGCCAAAATAGTGCTCGGCGGTGGTGTTGACTCAATCCCCAGCGATCTAGGTGCTTTCATGGCGCTAAAGGGGATCGGGCTAGGGACCGAGAGTTTGGATACTATGAATACTGTGGATACTGTGGATAGTATTCAGCTGACCAGCGTTTATAAGGAATATAGCGGTTCGTTCTCCGGGGGAACCCTAGCTTCGGGGAAGGCTCGCGAAGCAGCCATCAAGAGCGGACGATTGACGCGGGACGCTCTTTGCGATCCATACGTACTTGCACCCGGAGCACAACGTGCGGACTCAGAATGTGCGACTCTGGACGGCATGCCTCACAAATTTCGATACCAGAAAGACAAAAAACTTGGAGTGCTCCTACCCTTTTTCATGGGCAAAATCAACGCACCGGTAGTGCGGCGCTCACTCGCGCTTCAAGGCCTTGCGGGTGTCGTCACATACCGAGAGTGCTGCTCGCCCGGTATGTGGTTTAAGGTTGCTTGGCTTTACATCAGCCGAGGTTTTGGGTATCCGCTCGGTGACCCCATCAACTTCAAACCTAAGTCTGGCCAAGGACCACCCAAATGGATGCTCACCCAGGGAGCTTTTAAGGTCGAGATTACCGCTCAAACCCCTGACGGTCCCATAGCCCGGGTCACCATCGCGGGCAAGGGTGACCCGGGCTATGGCGCAACCTCTAAAATGCTCAGCGAGGTCGCTCTGTGCCTGCTAAACGATCACCAACAACAGCCATCCGATGGCGGCGTTCTAACGCCTGCCACAGCAATGGGCCATACGCTGATTGAGCGACTCAACGCCGCTGAGAATGGGACTTTTATGCAACTTCATATTGCCTGAGACTCGAGAGTCGAGATTGGGGGCGGCTGAAACTGTCAGCCGCCGATATAAGACATCTCAACTTTTTTGTGTCTTGTCGTCTCTTCTGTGCGAAGTTCCGAATACCGATCCTCTCGCTGGTTCCAAATCAGCCCTATAGCATTGGTAATTTGCGTATCGCTCTTACCTGAACGCATAAGTGCGCGTAAATCATGGCCCGACTCTGCGAATAGGCAAGTGTATAACTTGCCATCAGTTGAAATTCGGGCGCGCGTGCAGGTAAAGCAGAAGGCTTGCGTTACGCTGGATATAACGCCGATTTCGCCGCTACCATCCGCATAAGTCCAGCGCTGGGCGACTTCACCGCTGTAGCTGGATGGTGCTTCAATGAGCGGCATCTCTGCGTTAACCATGCGTACAATTTCGGCCGAGGAAACGACATCGTTCATACACCAGCCGTTGGAGGTACCCACGTCCATGAATTCGATAAAGCGTACAATGTGGCCGCTACCTTTGAAATACCGCGCCATGGCAACGATATCTTGCTCGTTGACACCCTTCTTGACCACCATGTTAATTTTAATGGACGAAAAACCCGCGCTGTGTGCCGCGTCGATCCCTTTTAACACATCGGCCACGGGAAAATTAACATCGTTCATAGCCCGGAATGTCACCTCGTCAAGAGAATCGAGTGAGACGGTAACTCGATTCAGGCCTGCGGCCTTGAGCGCTTTGGCTTTCTTGGGTAATAACGTGGCGTTCGTAGTAAGGGCTATATCAAGTGGCTTTCCGTCTTGCGTTTTAAGGGTGGCCAGCATTTCGACCAACACCTCGAGGTTTTTACGCAGCAGGGGCTCGCCTCCCGTAAGACGAATTTTTGTAACACCATGTGCAACGAACAGCCGCGCCATACGCGTAATTTCCTCGAAACTCAAAAGTTCAGATCGTGGCAAGTATTGGTAGTCATTCCCGAAGATTTCCTTCGGCATACAATAGGTACAACGGAAGTTACAGCGGTCGGTTACTGAAATGCGTAGATCGCCCAAAAGCCTACCGCGCGTATCTGAGATCTGGCCACTAGGGGCAGCCGCATTCGCTGGGATCAGCGGTACTCGGCCAGCTGAAAGTAGGTCAATAATAGGGATTATCTTTCTAGTCATTAAACACCTGATATGGATAAATTGATTATTAAGCGATATGTTATGACGAGCAGTTATCGTGCGATAACCCACCGGTCTCAAAGAACTCAAGCGACTTCAGTCGATAATATTTTTCTTCCACATCGATTAATTGCTTAAAGCTTTGTCGTCATCTGCCTTGTATATCACACCGTCATGCCTCAAAGTTTTAATCTGTAATCAAAAGTTGGTCAAGCGCCTTACGGTTGAACAATTCCCCAGCTTTAAACACCGCACGGATAGTAGTTGTATTCTGTATTTTCTGTAAAGGGTTGGCGTCTAGTAAGACCATGTCAGCCATCATACCGAGTTCTATGGTGCCTACTGTATCTTGGAGATTAAAGTATTTAGCGGGTGTGAGCGTTGCGGCTTCCAGCGCTTGCATTGGGGACATGCCACCTTCTTCCACTAACCTTTCAAGTTCTAGGTGCAGGCTGAATCCTGGGGTTAGAAAAGCAATGGGCGTGTCTGTGCCAGCCATAATAGTAACGCCTGCCTTTACCAAGCGTTGTAACATGGCAATTTGCCAATCAGCGTGCAGCATCATCTTGTTTGTTTCTTGCGAAGGTTCAGCTAAGCCTGCTGCAACACTGTTACCGGTTTTAATCCAATCTTGCGCCACGAGCTTTGGTAGGCCTTGATAAGTTTTCTGCCATTCACTATCTGCATAATAGGGGGTCTTAGCCCGCATGTTTAGGGCCATAGTGGGGACTTGCCATGTCTGGCTTTTCACCAATTGGGATATTAACTCTTTACACTGGACAGAATCAAAATTGCTTACCGCCTGGCTCCGCTGAGTGCTGTGTATGTGCGTTCGCACTTGGGAGCCCAATTTATTATTAGGGTTTTTCAAGTCTTGGAGCCTTTGTTCAAGTAATTCGGCTTCATTTGCAGCGCAGGCCAGTTCTAAATTACGCATGTGCTCCATGCTGTTCATGCCCGCAGCAGATGCCTGAATAGCCGTCATGCTCAGAGGCACGTGGCCGGTAACTGGAAGATTGTGGTACTTTGCTCGTTCAATCACTGCTTTAAAAACATCTGGCGACAACATTTCATAAGCTTTGATCAGATGCGCACCTGCAGCAGCTAACTCATCTACCGCAAGAACGGCTTGTTCCGGTGTAGCCACTGTTTTTGCAATTTCAGGAAAGCCAGGTGCGTCGCCTTTATACACGCTAGGAACCCCATCTAATAATGGGCCCGCAAAATAGATGTTCGGCGATACTTCTTTTTTAGCCTTGTCACGCGCTTGAAGAACCAAGTCTAGTAAGCCCCCTGTATCTCGAACACTGGTCACGCCGTTGGCGATGAACAAGCGGTTCATGCTGCCACTGATCTTGTCATCAAACGTTAGATGAACGTGGGAATCCCAAAGGCCAGGGATCATGTATTTTCCAGTACCATTAATGAGAGTCTTTGCAGTTTGAACATTCGGATCACCAACACTGTAAACGCCACTGATAATATTGCCTGTAATCAATACGTTAACGCCACTTCGGCTGCCATTTTTCACATCAATAGCAGTAACATTTTGAATGAGAATGTCTGCAACTGGCTTAGTTTCACTTTCTTTAGCTTGCGTCACTTTGTGACCTTCAGAGCAAGACTGCAGCAGCAATGCTGCCAACACAAAAACACCTATTTTTGTAATAAAAGTAAATTTTGGGACAAACCTGCTGAAAAAAGGATAATCTGACATCAGTACCTGTAAAAGAAAAAAGAATGTATCTTATTATCATGTCATGGTTTTCCAGCAGTCTCAATGAGATCGAGATCGCCCACGTATGCGGCTGATAGTGGATCAAGCTGTTACTAGAAACTGCGCTTTGGGTTTTGAGGATTAAATGAGGTGGATTAAATGGGGTCAGATCCAAATTAACAAGGTTCACCTTCTTTTCGCCACCCAACAGACCAGCCTCGTTTACTTTCCTTTAACTATTTCCCTGCTATGGCTTCAACCTCTTCAACAAATTTTTCACTCCCCCGATACCAAACCTTTATTAACCGCTTTGCGGATATCCTCAACTATATTTCTATCAACTTGATACTTGAATAGCCCGCGATAAGCTAAACTCTGCCCTTCGTTTGTTCTACCTAACCATTGATATACAAAGTGAGGGCTGAATAATTGACTGGTTTTTCCATAAAAATGATGCCCCTATCGTCAGTCGCTGTTAATTCCACTTGAGGATAAATGTCACTTTGTCGCTGTTTAATCCAAGGGTATTTCGTGTAAGGGCCTATATCACCTACTCTGCCAATATATTATTCTTAAGATGAGTGATGAGATGAGGAATTTATCAGCATACTGCTTCAACCATGTGACATTGGCTTTCATATCACCATCAAGCTCACTTGCCGATTGTTACCCCGTTAAATAACGTATTCCGGCGCACGAACTACCGAGTCCCCTTGCTTTCTTGGCATAAGAATAACTTAGTTGATGGGTTTTAATTAAATTTAGCTTTTAATTTGGCTCTGCCCCTCTTTACTACAGACAGCTAAAAAGTTATTAACTTGTAACATTTTCCCGTTATTTTGGTTGAGTCGCGGCAGTTGTTTTTTCTAATTTTTCCAGCTCCACTAGCAACTGCTTTCTCTGAGCTGCAGTTTCAACCGTACGTTTTGAGAGATGACTAGGGTGCTGCTCTCGATCTAGCCAAAACTTACCAGATACCTTACTCGCTTCTTTAGCAGCGGCTAGCCAGGTAATAGTATCCGCACCTTGCTCAGGTTTACGCAGTAAACACTTAGTCACTCGATAAAACTCTGGCAAGGCATTGACAACACCAGGGGTATCTACCCACCCAGGATGCATTGCGTTAACGCTTATGTCGTCATCTTGCCAGCGTTTAGCCCATTCTTCGGTCAAGATCATTAAGCCGCGTTTTGCTCTCGCATATGCAGTAGAGCCTGAGTATTCACCGCGTTGGCTTTGTAAGTCTTTGACCTGAATTTTTTGCGAATACATTCCACCCGACAGTACGTTAACGACTCTTGCTGACTCAGACTTTGCCAGTAATGGATGCAATCGTTCAGTGAGGATATAAGGCCCAAGTAACAACAAGGCAAAACTCTGCTCCAACCCCTCAGAAGTTTGTTTGCGAGGATTAAATAAAGCGCCGGCATTATTAATTAATATATCAACCGATTTACCTGCTTTAAGTAGACGGTCTGCCAACGCATGTACATCTTTCATTAATGACATATCGGCAAGCTCTATATCGATCCGAGTATTACCAGTTTGCTCTATTAGTTCGCGAACGACTTGCTGAGCTTTGTTTTTATCACGTACTACCAATGTTAACTTTGCACCAAGTTCAGCCAATTGTTTCGCAGCTGCCAAACCAATACCGGAGGTGGCTCCTGTTATGACCGCATGGCGATCATTCATATAGGCCGAAAGCGCATTCCAGCGCTTATGAGAATTGGTATAACCCAAGCGAGTAAAACGCCAGACACCTGGCAGTATTAACTTGTCGGCGATGGCTAGAAATTTTGATGCCTTGGGAGCAGTAAAATTGTCTTCTAGCGCTTGTCTTAAGCCTTCAAGTGCAGTATTGCCGACCCGTTCCATTACTCCGGGATGTAATCGACTAATCATCGCTATGGGCGCTGGAAAATTAAAGTTAGCGATATAACGCACCTTGGTACCGATATCGGTAGTGGTAAACGTGATCTCTTCTACGGCTGTAAATAATTTTGAATCGACTGTCATTAGCAGGCGCTTATTAGCTTCAAATTCAATAATTTCGTAGTACAGACTAAAGCCTACTTTCATGTCTATCTGGTAGCGACTACCAACGCTGGGTTTCCCATTAGATAGTTTTAAGGCCTTAGCTACAGCAGGATCCCACTGCTCAATACGCGAGAACTCACTCACGTAAGCAAATGCCTCATGAAGCTTGCGTGTCACTTCAATAGTTTTATCTAGGGTGATAATATTACTCATATTATGCTCCATCGTTAAAATATAGTTGGAAAAACTACGTTCCAAAGGGCATTTTAGTTCAACGATAAATTAAATTATTTTGGCGTCTAAGAAAGGTAAAAAGGGAAAGGGAACAAGTTGCTTACTTCACAATACTCTTGATCACACGTTCGATTTGTTGTCTAAGCCGCCAGTCTTCTTTTGCAAACTTGCGAATTTAGTGGAAGGTAAATTAACAGGCCCTACGCGTCCTAATTGAAATGCCAAAGCAATGTCTGCTAGTTTCACCATTACCAATTGTTAATACAAATATATCACCAGTTTTCTTACCTCATTGGCTTTCTGTGGTCCTTTGATTAGTTTGGTTATCGCCTCCACGTTCACTTTATAGTTACCGGCAACACCTGCTATCATTTGTTCCATTGTTAAATCTGACTACATTACTTTGCTATTGTCCTGTGTGGCCAATTCAGGTAACAATTATTCATACACCTGTCGTAATAAATCGAAGAACCATCTTTTTAGCTGCCCGTTATTATAGATGTCTGGTTAATGGTTTAATTTTATTCTTCCCCTTTTATTTACACTTTTATTTACACTTTTATTTTTTATTCCTTTAAAAATAAAAGCTGGCACATTTGAGCGCTACTGGTCAGGTCTCATTTTACCTTTCGTTGCCTTTGTTATTATTGCTCTATACTCAAAGTGCTTTCTAAAAAGCAATTTAAGGAGATTATGATGACAAGCATGGTAAGCAGTAGTGAATTAATTTGTCATCCTCATTTCGATTTATTGATCGAAATAGCCGAGGATATTACGCAGTTAGAGCTGGAATTAGATATTCCACTGTATTGGTTGATGTTACTTGTGGCATCGGATGATGACAATCTTTGGGACTTAGAATTACCAGATGATCCAACTCAAGATAATCAGGGTGATACGATCACTGATGATGACGCAGAAAAAAAACGTCTTGAAGAATGGACGGCATGGCGTAAAAAAATCCGTAAAGAGTTGGTCAAACAGCTTAAGAGTCGCGGTTTTGACAAAAATGAAATTAAGAAGGTCCTTAAAGATTTAAAGGGATTAGGTAAGAAGCCCACTTGGGGAAGACTGCTTAAATTCTTTGCTAAATGGATGTGGGCGTTAAAAAAAGTTTTGGACGCTTACAAAGCCGCTAAGAAAAAAGTGGGGCCCCCGCCCGAAGGACCACCCCCTCCGCCTGAAGAGATAAATATGGCGGATGCAATTTGGCCTTGCCCTCCCATATCTGAAATCAAAAAAGCAAAATAGTGCTAGGGCGCAGGTCAGACGTTGACTTGTGCCCTACTTTACTTTTTTAGGTACAAAATCATTAAAATCCACAAATCAGCCATAAAGATAAATCACAAATACACCCATCATAATCAATCAGAATCTATTTTTTAGGCTACCCGTTATTATGGGTATTTGGTTAATGGTTAATGGTTTACACATATTGCCTTCCAAGTGATTGAATATTCTTGGGGATCCTTCAAACTCTGACCTCAGATATTTCTTCTATCTGGATTTATTTTCTTTTTTCTTTGCTTCGAATATAGATTGCTTGTCGTTTAGCGTAATCAACTTATCTAGTAATTGTGGATTTTCTTTAACCACTTTTTCTACATAAGCAATCGACTCGGCCTGTTCTTCACGAACAGCAAATTCAATATCTTTCCATGAAGGGAATGGTGCACCCGTCTGCAACGCGTTCTGAGTTTCTTGTGCCATACGGTCAAGTACAAATTGAGGATGACAAATCTTAGAGCTAATATTACTGCCAATGCGTTTTTCGCGGCGACATCTCACAATAAACTTCTTTTCATCAGCCAATTTATTAAAGGCGTCGTAAAAATCGAGCTCTGCTTTTCCCATTTCTTGTTTAAAATAAAGTAACGGACGTTTTCCCACTACATCAATAATCTCTACATCATCAGTCGGGGTGGCTGAAGTTATAGAAGCTACAGTTCGCTCTTGGTCGTTTGTAAGTTTCGTGGGGGAGGTAAGTGCCCAAGATAAGTTAGCGGCTAAACTTAGCGACAGCATCACAAATATCTTACTAGAGTGACTTAATTTACTTTTCATAGTTGCATCCTTGTTAGCATAAAGTAATTAAAATAGACGTTCTGAATCATCTATTCCAAACAAGGTATCATTATAGTTATTTCTAAATTAGTGTTTAAAAGACATAGATGTAAGCAAACATTAACGAAACATTACATTTATCACAAAGATATAATAAAGATAGCGGTAGTAAGTCGCTGTTAATCAGTATTATTTTCAATAATATCAAAACTCCACAGATTGGTAAGCAAGCTATGATTTAAATTGACTACAACCTCTTTTATTCTCGAGGCAAAGGCAAAGATTACTCGATTTGAGCCTGAAGGCTGGTAATGATGCAGCTATTTTTAAGTGATAACCGTGTTACGTCAAATCCCGTCATTTAAGGCCTTTACTAATCTGGGTACATCACTTTGACTAATTTTATAGTCGCTCAGTTTGATAATGAAGCCACCATACTCCAATGATTCATGCATATTAAAGATAACTAACTTCGGCAAGTTACAATCGACTGACTTAATCTGAGACTATGCAATCGGACTGCTGGAGTGATTAGTGTAACGTTACAAAAAAATATCATCCTCGACAATAAAATCTAATACTTTACAAAAAAGCATCATATGTTCGAGAGCTAAAATACTCAGTTTAGCAATGACAAGTTTACGCAATAGTCGACAGTCAAAAATAACAAAGAAACCTATCGTAAGAAATCAAAAAACTATTTTGTATTACGGGTGTCCGGCTGATAGTTTAATTTAGATCTCCCCTCTTTTTTTTATCTATTCACCATAGCAGTCTTTCAATCGTGGGGGATTTAAGTGTAAACGTATATCAGCCTGACTTAAAGTTGACTCTGCCCCCCAAGTATTAATGAAAAAAAACTTGACCTTTTTGTTTGGTTTTTTTATTGAGCTCGCGACAAAGTGGACCCAGTTTGCGACTAGTTGGGTATCCCGTTCTAAGGTTCCACGATAGAATTTTAGTTGTTAATTAGTTGTTAAAATTTCGTGTTCGGTCTTAATAAATAAACTATTTGGAGAAGTATTATCGTGAGAAATTTTGCACTTTCGTCTGTGTTAATTGCTGTGCTGTCTGGATGTGGAGGTTCGAATGATTCAAGCATACCCGCACCGACGCCCATCTCAACTCAACCGCAGACACCCGCACCTCCCTCCAACGATATCGAGGGTTTTACTCTGGTATGGCAAGATGAGTTTGATGGCCCAGATATAGACACAACTAGCTGGAATTTTGAAACTGGAGATGGGACTGACTTTGATTTACCTGCTGGCTGGGGGAATGACGAACTTCAAATCTATACATCAACCCCACAGAATGCCACTGTTGCTGAAGACGCGGGTGAGAGTGTATTAATGATCACCGCCAGAGAGGATGACTCAGATGGTTACACCTCAGCAAGAATGACTACGGAAAATAAAGTCAGTATCCGCTACGGAAAGATAATTGCTAGTATGAAATTGCCAGAAACCCAAGGAATGTGGCCTGCATTTTGGATGTTGGGTGATAATATCGACGAAGTGAGTTGGCCCGGCTCGGGTGAGATCGATATTCATGAACTGTTGGGTCACAAACCAGATAAAACCCTCCATACCATTCATTATGTGGATGGCGAACAGTCATATAAATACAACGGCAATGAGTATCTTAATGCCATCAAGTTCAGTGAGGATTACCATGAGTTTATGCTGGACTGGACACCTGAATTGCTCACCTTCAGTGTTGATGGAAACGAAGCGTACACAATCCCTATTACGAATGACATGAAAGAATTTCAGCGCAGTTTTCACTTACTGCTTAATGTTGCTGTAGGTGGCCGATTACCGGGTAATCCAGACGATACAACAGTTTTTCCACAAACCATGTATGTCGATTATATTCGCGTATATGAACAAGATGGTTTTACACCAGCGGCTCCACCTGCGTTAGATTTAGATGAGGAAACTGTGGGAGGATCTGCGGGAGAAGCAGATCCTACATCAGCAATTCAAGAGGGCTTCGACGGCTTCGGTGCGATCAGTTTTGCTCGCTTTGGTGCCGGAGGTGAGCCCAATTGGTTTGATTCGAATAATGCGGTTGACGGTGCACAAAGTGTTGGCTTCAATTATCCTGGCGGGACCTGGGGTGGAGGGTGGATCACCATGGATACCCCTGCAGACTTTTCGCCATTCAGTAACGCAGACTTGGTATTCGCACTGAATCGACCCACTAATGTGACCGGAATTGAGATTAAACTCGAAGGAGCTAACCAAACGAGCGATGGCTCTCTGCTCTTGGAAAACTATACGTCCACTGATCTTGGAAATGGTTGGGAAGAATTCAGAATTCCAATTGCCGACTTTGTTGCTGATGGATTAGAACTTGACCAAATAGCGGTGCCGTTTGCGCTTTGGAACCCCATGGATGCGGACGGTAATTTCCCTCAAGTTGATATTTTATTCGATGCCATCCGTTTGGAATAAATCGGTGCTAAGAGGCTTAGCTTATGCCAAGCTGAGCTTTCTTAATTAAATGCAAATTTGGCGCTAAACTGCCCTATTGCAATAGCGCCCGTTTGACCTAAGCAGTTTGTCTGCCCACGCGCTGGGCCAGAGTAAATAGAGTGATATTAAAAGGCTTGTGTACAAGATAGTTCCGGCATTCATGGCGTTAGACGGTTATTTTTATTTTGGCGAAATACCTGATCAGAAAATGTCATGAATGTTCCTTCTATTTTTGATGATCCCGTTGATTTATACGTGGATAAGGCCTCAAAATAAAAAGGGAAACATCCGAATTAATCAATATGATCCCGCTACTTTTCGCCACACAACAGGCCAGCCTCGTTTGTCTTCCCTAGACATTAATATAGAAAGTGAGGGCTGAGTAATTGACCGATTTTTCCAAAAAAATGATGCCACCCTATCGTCAGTCGCTACAATAGACATAAGACCTAAACTAGACACCCAAAGTAATAAAGTGCCCAATCGCAGCCTAATCAACCAGCATAAAGTGATGGGTATGTTCTTGTATCTTGGTTTTAAATTTCGAAATCTGAGCTTTTTGGGGGATGTGATGTGTTAATGGCAGCTAAATAATTCCTCCCGCTCAAATTTCAGGCAACGCCATTGAGTACAGGTTGTGAAGCTAGCTTTGAATGTGTGTGATGCTCAACTGTTCAGGCGTTTTGAAGTAAAGCTCTGGCCTTTGCCATCCCTCGTATGCGTCGATAGTTTGTATGATGTTTGCATTGTTGCAGCATATGTTCACTGCCCACGGCGGTGCTAAAGTGTTTTTCGAACTCGGTAGTGAGAGTCAACCACTGCTCTGAGTCGAGGCCGAGGCACGCTAAAATGCGGCTATGATGTTGCTCTATATAACCTGCTTTATCCTCTCGAATACAGCGACCTGTGCAATCCACTAGTTCACAATAATCAATTAAGCTGCAAGCGATGCCTCTAGGCATGTCTTGTCTGTGATTACCCACAAAACGCATCAGGTTTTTAGGTTGCTCGCCTTTGATGAGGGCCTGAGTACGGTGTTGAATACTGGTGTGTTTTGACGTTTCTGGTGTGGTATCCATCTTGGCTCGGCTCGGATCGGGTTTAAATCCACATAGGCCATGCAGGCTAATACTGCACTTTCATCCCTTCTTGTCATAAAAGCAGGCTTGAGATTTGAATCGTCCTTCCCACTAAATTTATCGGGAATAAATTTGAACAGCTTTAGCTGGCCCAGAGGGTATGCGCCATGGATGGCAGCGAATAAAACCTGCCTGTACATTTGTCTTCTTTGTTAGCTTCGCGAGCAATGTATTCATTGAGGTTACGCATTAACCAACTGATGTCGTACAAACGCTGACGGTAAATCGTCACTGTTTCTTCTAAGCTGATAAGCTCACCTTTACTAAGTGTATCCCCTCTTTGGTACTTTTGACTCAACAACGTGCCTTGGTATAACTGGTGCCAACGCCTTACCACTTTTTCTGTCGATCAGCTAAGTCTTTGTCTACGCATAGCACGACATGTGTATGATTACTCATCACTGCATAAGCACAAATGCTGATTGAAAACACTGTCGATAAAAATAACAAACGCTTCTCTACCCAACCTCGGCGATGTTCGTAACTCTGTCCCGTAAATTTATCTTTGCCACATAAAAAAGAACGGCGAACACAGCGAGAAACACAATGGTAATACGGAGTATCAATTAAACTGACTTGAGTTTTATGTGACTGAGGCATGACAGACCATCCTTGGTTGTTTGAATACCTTAAAGATTAGGACATAACGGCTGTTTTGCTACTTTTTAAAAGTGGGTGTCTTCTTTAGCTTTATTGAATAAGATATTGCCCACTGCCTGACTCCATTGAATTTGAGACAAAGCCAATAACCAAATGAGTAATAGCAATAAGACCAAAATCTTCAGGCACTAATTACTCGAGCCAAAATCAAAGTACTTACCAACCCAAACATACGATGAAGCATTTTCCCTGAAAAGAGCAATAATGAGCCTTTAAATACTTTTTTTGCTTCTGACAATTGCTCGTCCTTAAATAGATAATAACTATTTTTAATACCTTAGCACTAATGCTAAACCACTGAGTTCGACTTAAATTCTTACTGCCTAATGCTTAGTGACTGCTGCACACTGTTGATATGATTATCACGTTAACTAAGTTCATAAGTAGGAAAGGAGGCATTTGGGTTAATGAGCCTATTAATTCTGCCAACTATATCCACCCTTTGAGTGCGATACGTAAGATTTTAAATCACGTTTGAAAAGCAATAAAGTGGAAAAATAAATAGCTGTTATATTATCGTAGCTTCGTCCTACCGCTTTCTTTCTAAGAAGTATCCTAATTAAGCTTTTTCCTATTTCCTTTATGCAGTATATTCGGCCAAATTTTACACCGCCCAATTTTACTGAAAGATAAGTTTGGCTACAAATCCACACTTTGGTAAAAAACTGCTCTTTTCCTAAAGGTACACCTTTCCAAGAATGGCCGGATAGATGCTTGGCCTGGATAGCCAGGTTTAAGCCGACCAAATAACCTAGCTTTTTCACTCTCAATAGAAGATCACGATCTTCCCCCCATAAAAAAAAGTTTTCATCCCAGCCTCCAATATCTTTGAACAATGAATTTCGCATAACGTAGCATGCACCGGGAATCCTTTCTTGAACTTCCTTGAAAGTCACCTGCTCATCAATTTTTTCTTGAAATGAAGGCGAAACTATACCTATTTGAGAATTTTTAATAACCTGATCAGCCATTGTGGAAATAGCTTCAACCGAAATTCTTACATCTGGATTACAAAATATGAGTACATCAGAATTTTCTGCTGCTGCAGCTCCAATATTACAAGCTTTTGCGAAGCCTGCATTGAAACCAGACTGTAAAACTGTTGTATTTTGGTTGGAAAGTTTTGTGCAATCACCACTGTTAGATACTATGAACATATGTATTGAAGGTTTATGAGTCTCTGAGCTATATCCTATCGACTCTATTAGCTTTTCAATCTCAACCTCTGAGTAATAACTAACTGTAATTAACCCGATTTTTAAGTTTGACATTGAAATATAATTTTATCACTTTCTAAACTATGTCGGTTATTGTATATATGCTAAGGGTTTTCGTCAAAGTTACTTCGTTTAAAATCTTAACCTCTAACTCGATAGGAAATTAATTTGAAAACCGTTTGTATCTTAATGATCATCCCCCTTATTGGGACCACCCAAAATAATTGTTCACAAAGGCACGATTACTTTGTTATTGTATTGTAAGTAAAATTTAGAATCTTTGGTTTATGGCTTCTTTTGTTAGCTGTATTCACTCCCACCAGATACAGGTTGCCAAAGTTACCTTGCGTAACGCTACCATAGAGTAAAAATGAGTTGTCTTGATGGACGGTTTTGAGCAATTAGTCGCCAGTTAGAACTTTCAAGTCATAGAACACTGTCAGTTTTTTTACACAATTTTGACTCATGAATATTTCGTCAAAAGCTTGGAATTTATCACTGATTAATTTAGTCGGTATCACCTACCAGACAATTTTTATAGACTATAGGGCTTATTCTGAGCGAATTATAGTCATACGCCTGGAATAAATCGCGACTGGCAAGTGAAGGTTCATCACAACCGTTGAATAATATTGGTTAACAACAAAGATTGCCTGATAGCTGACATAAGCGATATCCATTTTTAACATCTCTGAAAATCCCGCAGATCGGCGAGAAAGCTATTGTTTAAATTGACTACGATTCGAATGGCACTAACTTAAGATAATAACTTCTGAATAACAAACAGTTAAAGTAAAAGACAATATTAAAAAAGGCAGAAACCGTTGTAAAAAATTTTCACCACAAAAACAACTACAAAAGTACTCTGCCTTCATGTCCGTTATCTCTCATATTCACCATTCCCAACAGAAGAAGATCCACCATTTAGCCAATAAAACTCATGCAGTCGATTTTTTAGCCTTACTCTCTCACGATGAGCTAGCCTTGACGATTGAAAACAATCTACCCATCATCTCGAAAGGATTTAGACACCGACTAAAACACTGTCTATGTTTCTCGCACAAACGTTAAATGAAGATAGATCATGCAGTAAAGCCTTAAACGATATGCTCATTCAAACGCAATCCGTGAACAACACTAGTGCAAACACAGCGCCTATTGTAAAGCTCGGAAAGGTTATCTTTGCCTCTATTAACTCAACTGGTTAACAAGGCGGGTGAGTTAATTCATAGAACAGTACCCGAGCAGTGGCGGTGGTTTGGGCGTAGCGTTAGCCTTATTAATGGTACATCGTTGACGATGCCCGATACGAAAAGTAGTCAAATAGCCTTCCCAGAACAAGTCGCACAAAAGGCAGGGTTGGGCTTTCCCATTTGCATGCTGCTGACGTCAGTTGTCTACATACTGGCGTGATACTTAATGCAGCAATAGCACCATTTAAAGGTAAAGGCTCTGATGAGCAGAGCTTACTGCGTCAGGTATTAGATACCTTTCAAAAAGGCAGTATAGTGATCGGCGATGCTTTTTTTGGTACCTACTTTTTATTGGTTGTGACAGACACGCTATGGTTAAAAACGACAATACGCTTAATTAACGGTAAAAAGTGGATGGGTATGTTCTTGTATCTTGGTTTTAAATTTTGAAATCTGAGCTTTTTGGGGGATGTGATGTGTTAATGGCAGCTAAATAATTCCTCCCGCTCAAATTTCAGGCAACGCCATTGAGTACAGGTTGTGAAGCTAGCTTTGAATGTGTGTGATGCTCAACTGTTCAGGCGTTTTGAAGTAAAGCTCTGGCCTTTGCCATCCCTCGTATGCGTCGATAGTTTGTATGATGTTTGCATTGTTGCAGCATATGTTCACTGCCCACGGCGGTGCTAAAGTGTTTTTCGAACTCGGTAGTGAGAGTCAACCACTGCTCTGAGTCGAGGCCGAGGCACGCTAAAATGCGGCTATGATGTTGCTCTATATAACCTGCTTTATCCTCTCGAATACAGCGACCTGTGCAATCCACTAGTTCACAATAATCAATTAAGCTGCAAGCGATGCCTCTAGGCATGTCTTGTCTGTGATTACCCACAAAACGCATCAGGTTTTTAGGTTGCTCGCCTTTGATGAGGGCCTGAGTACGGTGTTGAATACTGGTGTGTTTTGACGTTTCTGGTGTGGTATCCATCTTGGCTCGGCTCGGATCGGGTTTAAATCCACATAGGCCATACAAGCTAATATCATCTGCCATGAACTGGCTTAACCTGTCGACTTATAATCATCAGAAAAACGCATACCCACAGTGACGTCTCTAATAATATGTAACTGATTAAAACAGCTTTGCTGTGCACTGTCTTTTTCTAGCATAAAACTTTGTTTGTTGTGTTGTGGCAGGCCTTGGTGTTCAGCTACAATTTGAAATAGCCACATTTCTGGTTCCCAAGGTAATTTCTTTTCAGCTAAATAATCCACACCACTTAATACATAAGAGCTTTCTATTACATGGATAAAGAAATCTTCTACATCTTTTGCGAGTTGCTTTTGTTCTGTGGCCACTAAGTTTTGTATAGCCAGAGTAAACCCTTCCGTTTTTCTTTCTGAGTGTGGGTTTTGTTCTGGCTCTCTTGGCACGGCTCGGGCAAGCTCTGCCAAGGCATAACCATCTTGTGATCGGTCCAAAGCAATAAAGGCTTGGGCACTGATGCCGCGGGCTCGATTAACTACGGCAGGGACTTGACTGCGATTGGGGTAATCACCAACTTGGAAATTAGGATGCTGACGTAAAAAAGCACTCATACGATTGATTAATAAAGCTCTACCTTGCTGCTGACGGAAGCGCGCCATTAATAGAACTAAACGCTTTTGTACTTCTAACAACGAACCTGAATGTTCAGAAATACGGGCCTGAAGTTGACTGACTAATAATTTTCGTAGCGCGCCATCACTGCCAGCAAGTTGGATAAGATCATCAAAGTTGATAATGCCAAAACCGTCGAGTATCCGCCTTAACTGACGTTGGGCAAGTTCAATTTCCAAAATCTTGTCATCCAAACTACTGACAAATCCAAACTCAGTATTAAGTCTGTGCCAAATACTTTCAATGGCATCACCAAACTGCCCAGTCATATCTTGCACACGCTCAGTAAGTAACTGCATATGGTGTCCACTCGCTGCATAGTCACTTTTTTGCCTTGCCGCTTGAAGTGACTGAACACGAGTGTGAATTTGGTCAAGATGTTCACCTACATCTGAATTAATTTGCCGCTTTCGTTCATCTTGAGTCAAGCTGGCAATCAATTCGTTAACTATTGGGCGCAAACTTAAGGACTGTTCATCTGGGTAGAACAATACGCGGCTATCCAGAAGTTTTTGCAGGGTTTGTTGTGAAAAGGCTAATTCATTTATATGCCCTTCCAAGTATCCTTGCATTAAAGCGTCAGCGTGTTTGCCAATTAATTCTAGACGCTCTTTGCCTAATTTAAACAATGGATTACTTTGGGCTAGGCTTTTTTGCTTAGGAGCTTGACTCAAAACATCGCCTCTTGTTCTGGGACATCATCAATCGGTAGGTTTTCCTCGTCTTTGATAAAACGCACCAACTCAATGAGTTGTTCAACTTTGCCGGTGACAATATAAAACAGTCTGTCTTTATGGGGCTGATACAAGTAACCCAACTCTTTAATACGCTTAAACACCTGTTTAATTTGCATGTCGGGCTTGTCACTGGTGGACTTAAATAATTTGTCATTAGCAAGATGTGCTAAGCGTTGAATAAGAGATTGGTTATCCACTACTTTGGACTCAAAATCTTGTAGCTTTATGGTATCACCGGCGCTTAGTGCCCCATCACGACCAAGGGCTTCTTGCACCCACTGCATCCATTCCAACATAGGTAATAAGGATTGCACGGTACTTGTGAATTGCTGGCCGAGATGTATCCGCACCTTTGGGTTTAAATCACAATAAGCCAAAAAATATACCGAACCATCATCATTTTTTGCCACACGCCTGTTAAGAGGTCTTAAAAAATGGTTAAGGTCATCCACCAGATCATCATTTTGTAACTTATGAAAATTATGCTCATCGGTGACAGTACAAATAAACTCTCCTTCTAACAAGCGTTCTAATAATGGACCATGTTCTATCATGTGTTCACCTGTGCTAATCCAGTGTCTGATGTTTGAGTGTTTTGCAAACGTTGAGCAATACGGCTGAGTTTCGGCTCAATTTTTTCTAAATGTTGTTTCTGTTTATCAATCAAATATCGATGTTTAAATAACATTAACACATCAGATTCTGGATTTGGAAAAGCACCCAGTATGTGAATATGATTAGCATCACAAGCTTTAAAAAGTTTTTCTACGTTGTGATATGCCAAGGTGCCGATTTCATCAATAGGCCAGTGGATATTGACGTTCGCTTGATTTCGCAATAAGCGGGTAAAGGCCAATAAAAATTTACATAAAATCAAATAAGCCATACCGTGACTCGATGACTCCAGCAGTTGCCTATCGTTTTTAATCACTAAGTCAGAGCCACCTTCATTGAGATGCAACTCTAAACGTAATAGCGATTCGATACTGTAATTGGCATCGTTAGGTAATACCTCAACCACATCAGCCAGATTATCTAAGTAGGCTTCACTTGGCAGAAAATCGTCAGACGTACTCCATTTATGATATTGCTCGGCGAAACGTTTGAGTGGTGCCCAGAAATTAAGCTCATCAACAGTAGAGATGATTTTCACTTCAGAACGGGCTATGCCGTCCAAAACTAAATCATCTGATACTTCATCGCTCAAACGTTTACTTTGTTGAGCGATTTTACGGTTAATGTCGCTAAATACCGTGAAGAACTTATTTAAGTCGCCACCAATGGTTTCCCCTTGCTCAACAATTTGCCGTTGACGAGATCCCAAAATACTCAACAAACGTTGTAAAATAGGCAGACGTTCGCGCACATTGGCATCTTCATCTAGTACCCCAAAAGATTGCAGCATAGTATCTAGAAAGTCTTTACCAGCATCTTTGCCTAAGGTTGCTTCAAACTCTGTCAGCGACTCTTTTAATTTTTTCTCACCTCGGCTGCGGCTTTCTAAGGCTTCGGTACAACGGTTAATGCGTTCAGCCTGATCGCCCAAGTTGATGTTTTGCTCGTCAGCAGGTTTAAAAGAAAAAATAATTTGACTGAGCTGGCGCGCCATAGGCTCAATCTCTGTAATTAATGAACTCAATCCAGACACGCTTTTGTCAACTGCTAACAGCACTTTAGATAATTCAGTCCGTTTGCTTTGGTATTGATTAACTAAATTGTTTTGCTGCTGATCTAACTGTTGTGCCAGTGCTTTTAATTCAGTCTCTTGTTCGAGTAACTCTGGGCGCTGTTTCGACCAGTCGGTTTGCATAAAGGTTTTATATTCGTTTAGCTCATCACGCCTGACAGTTACTGCTTGAATCGTATTTTTTAATCGCTCAATTTGCTGCTTCAGCTCACGTAGGGTATTAGGGTCGATGTCTTGATTGGCTAATTCTTGATTAAAGGCACCTTCGAGCTGTTTAATCTGTTCACGGTTTTGATCACGCTTATGCTCCACTTGCAACTCAAGCTCTTCAATTTGTTCGTCTAATACGCTTAGTTCATCTTGCCAACTGGTCTTAAAATCTAAGAGTTGCTCTTCAAAATCAGACTTCAATAGGTCAATAGCACTTATTTTTTGAGATAATACTTGTTTCTTTTGATCTACATGTTGTTGCAAGGCCTGCTTTGCTTGTTGCTTTCGCTTTTCTAACGCGACTTTTAGCTCATCGGCAAAACGCTGTTTAGCAATTTGTGCATAAGTCGATTCTTGCTCAGCTTGTTCAAAAGCTCGGTTTTGCTCAGCTACCGTTTCGCGCTGCATCTCAGCTTCTTGATGACATTCGTCTAATTCAGATTCTGCTTGTTTTTGTTTTTTTTCTGCCGTTGTTAAGTGTTTTTTAGTTAGCTCTAAAGATAGGGTTAGAGCTGTTTCGTCTTGGGCATAATCAGGCGCATTAATCATTGCCATATTTAACTGAACGCCCAATAAACTAGGAATTTCAGCCTCGTTTTTGTGAACTAAAAGATGCGGTGACAAATCTTTGCGATCCAGCAATGGCTCATCAATCAGTTTACCGATGCTCTGTTCCCAGCCGGGTTTATGGTCTCTTAGGAACTGTCTTAGGCTGTCTTGTTCTGGAGAAAGTTGTTTGTGTAATTGTTTTAAACGTTCTTTGGCTTGTCGAGTTGTTTGCCTCGTTTGATGTAATATTTTATCGGCTTCATCACGTTTATTTCGAAGCTGTTGATAGGTGTTTTCAGCCAATTTCTTGGCACTCGAGCTTTGTTGCCATGCTCGCTGAGCAAGCTCCAAACGTTTGTCAGCGAGTGTACCGTTTTCCATTTCTTGCTCCGTAGGCGAAGCTTGTTGTGCTTGATGCTCAGCACGCACTATGCTGCGCTCTACACCCAGTAGTTGCTGATCAAACTCTTTAGCTTGATGCTCTTTACGCTGTTCAAACTTAGCACGTAAGTCCACTTCTTTTTTGGTCTGGTTACTACGCACGATCTCTTTTTGCTGACTAATCGTTCTAACTTGTGCTTGGTTTTTACGTGACAAGCGTTCTAACGATTCAGACAACTTCAGCTTTTGCTGTTCAAGCTGACTTTGCAGATCTTTATGTTGATCTGTAAGTAGATTGTATTGCTCTAAATTTTGCTCGTACTCTTCACGTTTAAGGGGTAAGGCATCCATATTTTTTTGCAGCTGGTCAACATCAGAATCCTGATATTTCTCATACTGTTGCTGAATATGATCTAACCGTGACGACTTGGCTTTAAGATGCTCGGCCGTCTCACTGACACGGCTATTTAGTAAGCCTTCAGCTTGCTCAAAAGACTCTTTGGTAGTGTTTTGTTGGCTTCTGATTTTATTACGCTGCTCTTGAGCATCAGCTTTTTGTGTTGCCAGCGACTGTAAGTCTTTTTCTAAAATTGGTTTAAGCTGTAACAGCTGCATTTCAATCGTATTAAGCTTTTCTGTTTGCACTTGAATTTTTTGAAACTCATTTTGCATCGATTGCAAACGCATGGTTTGACGCATCTGCGTGATCCACTCTCGCGCCTTCGTATTTTTGACGGTAGTAGTAGGTTGTACCAAGCCATCTTCTTCAAAAATAGCCGCAAGCATCGTTCGTAAGGTATCCATCTTACCTTCTTTGGCATGGACCGCACTGACTAGCTTTTCCATATGCCTGATACGATGTTTGCTAGACACCAGGCTATAACGACTGGCTAACTGCCTAAGTTTTGTGTTTTCTCGTCCGGTGCCACGACCCACACTAACGTCATTTTGAATAACACTTCGAAACTCGCTAGTGGCTTGAATTTTATGAGAGAAGTCAATACCAAGCTGTCTAAGTTGTTTAACCCATTGTTCCGGCAACATAGCTTGAACATTGCCTTGCTCTGCACCCACTAAAATTTGTTGTTGGTGATAGGGCGATTCAACAAAGCGATATTGCACCCCATCACTGCCTTTGCGTGTTAACACCACTTGACAGCTTTGCCCGTCTTCTCTTTGGTACTCATAAATCAAATAACTATTAGCATGGGGTAAATAAAAGTCATCGAACTTCTTACGGGTTTTAGGCACCACTTTACTTGGCAACTCACCATAAAATACGGGGATTAAACGTTGTAGAGTCGTTTTACCCGACGCATTGGTACCACAAATATTACTGTGACCCGATACATCAAGCTCAACAAAACCAGGAAGGTGACAATTAATTAAAATAATACGCTGCAACCCAGGCATAAAGTTCCTTTAATCAAAGGGTTAATATACACACAATTTTATCAATAAGTGATTGTCTTTAATACCATTAACAATAGTTTTTATTATTTTTTAAACCGTTCATATCAGCAATTTATAATCGCCACACAAGACAGGGTAAATTCACTGGGGAGCATAGGTAAAATAAAACGTCATTTTTCCTAAAATCAAAATACATGATCCCTTATATTTTCCATATTGACATCTATTTCATATTCTTAAGGGAGTAAAACTCGGCTATTTTTCGAATATTAATCAACTACTTACACGTAATTCAGAATTCAAGACAAGCGACTCCCACTGTTGTGAAAACCAGTTTTGAATATTGCTTATGATGATGAATGACTTTTATTCAAACAGGCTTATCTGAGGCGGTGTTCGACTTTGTGGGGGCAATAGCTCGACGACTTTGTCATTTTTTGTATTCAGATGACTGAGTATCTTTTGGATCACCAATGGATGTGCTTCATGAAAATGGATATTTAAATGACTTCGGGCGTCCTACCCTTCACCCCTGCGGAGCCAGCCTCCGGCTGTTCAAAATCGCTCGCGGCGGTTTTGGTAGCGCTGAGCCAAATCGTTGGATCAGTGTGACCGCACCCGTCTGTTTGTTTGTTTGTTTGTTTGTTTGTTTGTTTGTTTGTTGTAGCCTGCTTT
>Ga0209712_10000432_pt1 | contig 37864 bp, 32 predicted proteins | sample ArcOceMetagenome_FD_187443 | JGI IMG/M metagenome (GOLD analysis project Ga0209712, IMG submission 187443) | Marine eukaryotic phytoplankton communities from Arctic Ocean - Arctic Ocean - Greenland ARC118M Metagenome (SPAdes) (version 2) | ecosystem: Environmental > Aquatic > Marine > Oceanic...
TGGTGAGTTAAGTTCTATATAAAAAAGGGTTAACCGTTCACCATTAATCATTAACAGTTAAATTTAAGACATGGAATTTTTTAATATTTTTATAAAATCTGCATTCATTGAAAATATGGTCTTGGCCTATTTCCTTGGGATGTGTTCTTTTCTTGCCGTTTCAAAAACTGTAAAAACAGCTTTTGGTTTAGGATTGGCAGTAATCTTTGTATTGGGGGTAACCATGCCAATCAACTGGGTGATTAACGAATATTTGTTAGGGGAAACTGGAGTTTTTGGAACAGACTTAACCTTCTTACGATTCATCTTATTCATTGCTGTAATTGCCTCAATGGTACAGTTGGTAGAGATGGTCATAGAAAAAGTTTCTCCATCATTATATAATTCATTAGGTATTTTTCTTCCATTGATTACTGTAAACTGTGCAATTTTGGGAGGCTCATTATTTATGGTTTCGCGAGAGTACAACCTTTCAGAGTCTATAGCGTTCGGTTTAGGAGGAGGGTTTGGATGGTTCTTGGCGATTATTGCTTTAGCTGCAATTCGAGAAAAATTAAGATACTCTAATGTTCCACCAGCATTGCGTGGATTAGGAATGGCATTTATTTTGACTGGATTAATGGGAATGGCATTTATGAGTTTGATGGGAATTGATCCAACGGTTTACTCCGTAGGAAATTAATTTGTGATGGAATAGAATCAATTAACTGTTTGGTAAAAGTGTTCGTAGTCAAACGAATTATTTTATCAAACTTAAAGTAAGAATTATGATTATTCTTTTTAGTTTAAAAACATTAGGATTAGCGGTTGCTGTTTTCGTAACAGTAATTATGATCTTGTCTGTAATGTTAATCGAAGCGAGAAAAAAATTAGTACCTCAAGGGAATGTTTCTATCATCGTAAATGGTGATACAGAAAACCCGCTTTTGGTGCAACCGGGTTCTTCATTACTGACGGTACTTTCTGATCAAAGTATCTTCCTTCCTTCCGCATGTGGAGGTGGTGGAACTTGTGCGATGTGCGAATGTCATATCGACAGCGGTGGTGGAGATGTTTTACCTACAGAATTAAATCACTTGTCGAGAAAAGAAGTAGCGGAAAACATGCGAATTGCATGTCAGGTGAAAGTTCGGGAAAATATGGAAATTAGAATTCCAGAAGAAATTTTTGGAATTAAAAAATGGGAATGTACGGTTCGATCTAATTATAACGTAGCAACGTTTATTAAGGAATTTATAGTGGAACTTCCTAATGGTGAAACATTAGATTTTCAGTCAGGTGGATATGTTCAAATTGATGTTCCTGTAGTCGATGTTGATTTCAAAAATATGAATATCGACCCACATCCAAGTGATCCATTTGGGACAGATAAGTTTAGAAGTGAGTGGGATGATTATCAATTGTGGGGCTTGAAAATGAAAAACCCAGAACCACAATTCCGAGCATACTCCATGGCGAATCACCCTGCAGAGGGAAACATCGTAATGTTGAATATTCGGGTGGCTTCACCTCCACCACAATGGAAATTTACTAAAACTCCTGAAGGAAAATCTATTCGTGAATTTGATGGCTACTTGCCAGTAAATCCAGGAGTTTGTTCTTCATACGTTTTTGATCAAAAGCCAGGAGATAAAGTAACTATTTCAGGACCATATGGTGAATTTTTCATCAAGCCTACGAAGAAAGAAATGGTATATATCGGTGGTGGTGCAGGAATGGCGCCTTTGCGGTCGCACTTATTCCACATCTTTCACACGATGAAAACAACTGATCGAAAAGTATCATACTGGTACGGTGGACGATCACGAAGAGAGTTGTTCTACACAGACCAATTCCGAGAAATTGAAAAAGAATTTCCAAACTTCTCTTACCACATTGCCTTGTCAGATCGAGCAATGTTGGAAGCAGATGGGTGGACTGAAAAGAAAGATATTAATGATAAAGATGGAGAAGGTTATGTTGGATTTATTCACCAAGTATTGTTGGATAATTACTTAACAGCTCACCCTGAACCAGAAGAAATCGAATACTATTTCTGTGGACCTCCAATGATGAATGCAGCAGTTATCAAAATGTTGGATGACTTAGGAGTGCCAGAAGAGAATATTGCATTTGATGATTTTGGAGGATAATCTCTAATCATTTTAAGATAAAAAAAGCGGCTTGTTCAGAGATGGATGAGCCGCTTTTTTGTTTGTTTACTCTTGAATGATTTTGCCCATTTGATAATTTACTATTTTAATCACTTCTCCTTTTTCATTCCAAGTAGTTGCTTCCCCATCAAAAGTTTCCTCCATGTTGTTATCAATAAAAAATCGCACAATTTTATATTCATCGCTGATTCTTCCAGAAGGATAAAATTGTTGAATGAAAGAAGTATCATTAATCCATTCTGTTTTAGTTTCTAAATCTCCATTTTTTCCAAAATCAAAAATACTAGCGTGATTGTCGTTTCGAATAGAATCAATTCGTCTACTTCCATCCTCATATCTATGATCAATCACAATTTTATCCCCATTATGTTTTTTCTGATTGGGTTGGTAAATAGTTTTCATAATTCCTGAACCAGTATAATATTCACAACTTAACAAATTTCCATTTTTATAAAAATCTATTTGTTCTAGTTCTTTTTCAAAATCACATGAATCAAGAGGAGGTAATTGATTGTAATAAATCCATTTTCCTTCTTTTTGCCTATTTTTTATTTCTGCAAAAAGTAGGGTGTCTTTATTATTGCAATCCTCAGAGGAGATGATAAAATATTTTCCGTCAGGAATACTTTCTTTTAACTCTACTGATCCATTTTCAAAAAATTCAACTAAATCAGATTGCACCGAAATTTCGTAAGATTTACTTTTACAGGAAAGCATAATTATTAAGAGAAGATAAATCCAAATTAAATTTCTCATAAGCATTTAATATTGTGTTTATCTAATCTAATAATTTAAGGCCAAAAGATAATGGAGTATTCGATTAAACTATAGAGTTTCTAGAAAAAACTAATGATACTACCTCCCAAACGGCGACACCCATCCCTTCTTCTTCATAATCTCCTTCACCTCAGCATACGACAACGGATAAAAATCATGGCAATCCACACCAACATCAAACGACCGAGAATGAATATCATCAGCCAACGAACCATGAGAATGACCATACAAGTGATAAGTTCCATGATGTTTTGCATTCCATAGTTGGATCATGACTTCATCCATTTCGTCAACATTTTTAAAAGGGCGATTGGAAATGTTAATAATATTCTTGTGACCAAAATGATGGTTAGAGGTAAAAAGGAGGTTACTCATTTTAATAATAAATTTAGGTCTAAAGTACTTTCGTAGCGGGAGCTACGAAAAATAAGGATTCATTGTCCATTTTGACTTTATGTAATATTTCGTAGCAGGAGCTGCGGAAGTACAAAAAAAAATCGTTTTGACCTTGGTCAAAGCGATTTTAAAGAGAATCCAAAAAACTAACTAAAACTAATTTATTTTTAATTCGTTTGAAATTGATTGTTGTGTATTCATAATCAATTCAACGGTATATTTTCCTTTACTTAATAAGTTTAAATCTAATTCGTAAATGCTATCTTCGGGCAACTCTGAAACATCTTCCACTTTTACGAATTCTCCATTTTTGGTTACTTTTACTGTTAGAACCCGATCAGCTAAAATATCAAAGTCAATCAGTAAAATATTCCCAAGCTCATTTAGATAAAAAATGTGAGCGAAGTTTTTTGCCGATAAAACACCAAAATGTTTGATACTTATTACCGGTTTACTATTTAAGATGCTAGTAAAAATGGATAGTAGTATAACTACAAAACAAAGTGTCAATATTTTCATGATTATATCTAAATTTGGAGTGCTTTGACTGCATTAAGCTGTCAAGCGATTTTGGTTAATTGTCACGAATATCTAGGTACTAGTTAGGAGGGAAGAATAGAGGGAGGTAGTTAGTACTTCGTTTTTTCAAAGTATAAAAAGTATGTTTGTGTAGGTTCCTTTTTTTAAGAAAACCTACTTTTGTATGCTTGATTAAAAAAGTGCAATTCCTATGCCAAGGTTCATTCTTTTGCTGTCACGGTTTCTTTTTTTTGTGAAAAAAGTTGATTTTTTTAGTGAAATATTAAAAGTAGGTTTAGCTGTGACATTGAAAAATATATTTTAAATTTTATATCAGTAAATTATAGTTGTCTTAAATAAAATAAATTGTGACATATGAAGATTGGAATAATTAGAGAAGGAAAAGTACCGCCAGATTCAAGAGTACCCTTGACACCTGAACAATGTGCTTTTTTAAATAAGTCAGGGAAAGTACAAATCGTAGTGCAACCATCCCCAAATCGATGCTTCGATGATGAAGCTTATCAAAAAGCAGGAATTTCACTCCGAGAAGACCTCACAGATTGCGATGTTTTGATGGGGGTAAAAGAAGTACCAATAGAACAATTGATCCCCGGTAAGACCTATTTTTTCTTTTCCCATACTATAAAAAAGCAATCGTATAATCGAGATTTACTGTTGGCTGTTTTGGAAAAAAATATCCGATTACTCGATTATGAAGTTTTGACTAATGAAAAAGGGCAACGACTCATCGCCTTTGGAAAATTTGCAGGGATGGTTGGTGCGCACAACGGAGTGATGACTTACGGAAATCGAACTGGCAAATTTAATTTAAAGCGAATGAAAGATTGCCACGATTACGCTGAAGCGAAAACCATTTACAAAAAAATGGATTTGCCGCCCATGAAAATTGTGCTGACGGGTACCGGACGGGTAGCCAATGGTGCAGCACAAGTTTTGAGGGATATGGGTATCGAAAAGGTTGCGCCTGAAGATTTTGTGGAAAATGAATTTCAGCATGCTGTTTTTACTCAACTAGGTTGTGGCGATTATGCAGCTCATAAAAATGGGAATACTTTTAACCTCCAAGATTTTTTCCAAAACCCTCAAAACTATGAGTCCATTTTTACACCTTATATACAGGCAAGTGATGCGATGATAAATGGAATTTTTTGGGATAACAAAGCACCTGCGTTTTTTACCAAGGAAGAAATGAAGGAGAGCGATTTTCGAATCAAAGTTATCGCTGATGTGACTTGCGATATTGCGCCAGTTGCTTCGATTCCTTCGACCCTTCGAGCATCGACGATTGCCAATCCAGTTTTTGGATATGATCCAATTGCTGAGGCCGAGGCCATTCCACATCAAGCAAATGTAATCGACATGATGACGATTGATAATCTGCCTAACGAGTTACCAAGAGATGCTTCACAAGCATTTGGGGAACAATTTATTGAATATATTTTTCAAGAGTTATTGGAGCAAAAAGAAGGTGGTGTGATCGAAAGAGCAAGTGTTTCAGAAAATGGAGATTTAGGAAAATACTTTGAATATATGAGAGATTATGTGGAAGGGGAATCTTAAAATGAAAAACCGCAAAAGAGAATTTCCCTTTTGCGGTTTTTTTTATAAAAAAATCAACACTATATTGTTTCGTAATATTCAAGAATCTTAACCAAGTCAGCTTCTTTTTTTATACTTAAATCGTGATCAGAAATATATGCTTTTAATTTCTTTTGCTTTTTAGTTAAGACTTTATAAACATCCTTTTTCTTTTTGACTCGGTACAATTTCCCTTTTTTAAGAAGGAAAGTTTTTTTATCTCGCGCCAATCTTTTTCTATGATTTGCCCCAACGATTTTGGCATTCATGCTTGACTGAATTACTCGAACAGAATGTATAGTTATGATTTTAAAATTTTCTCCAACGGGAGTTACTTGAGCAAACCCTTCTAAAGTTTTACCTCCATATTTGTAATCAGAGGCCTTTTGAAAAAAAGTGTTTGCATTTAAATCTGGACGATTAAGTTTAACCATTTTGAATTCAGCAGCAGGCAATATTTTTTCTGTATTCATATACAATACTTCCAATTGATTATTCATCAAATCAATTTTTATATTCTTGAATTTCCCACCTTCTTCTCCTTTGAAAACCACAACTCCACTTTCCCATTCATCAAACACATAGGGAGAACCTTGCGTTTCTTCTGCCTTCTTTTTGGTGTTCATTAAGTTAGCGTAACTCTTTCCGTAGTCGCTGCTTGCCAATTGGGCAGAAGCAGAGAGTCCTAGAAGTAGAGCAAAAATGAGTAGGAAATTTATTTTTTTCATAATAATTATATTTAGTTAAAAATTAGAATGGAAACAAAGTTACCAATTTTGAAAATAGGATTTTTGGAGTTTGGTGTTAAAATATTGTTATTGTAAAATAGATGTACAAAAAGTTAGATCACCTTATAATAACTCTTTTTACTTTGATAATGCTGTGAGGCTATTTTTTATTTTTTCGATTAAAGAAAAGCTGCGCACCAAATCGAATTCCATAATCTAAATTCCGATTGACATTAAATTGAGAAAAAGTTCCTTGAAGAGTACTTTCTAAGGAATGCGAATAAAATAGATTCAGAATTTTCGGTCGCTTATTTTGTTCTTAGTTTTTGCTCTGAAAGCATGAGTTTATCTGGATAAATGATTGATTTCAGAGTGAAAACTAAGGACAAAAGAAGTAGTGAAAATTCTGAATCTATTTAGTTCGCATTCCTAAAGCAATATGTGTAGTTGAAAAATAATTTACTCCAAGTCCGGCACCTGCTAAAAAAGCCCAATCAAATTCTCTTCCCGTCGTGTGAATTCCTGCTGCGCCAATCATTTGTTCTGTAAAAAGATGAGTTAATTTTTTGGAATATAAATACACCCTTACAAATGGCATCAATCCCAAAATAAAAAATGTTGATCTATCTCCATTTTCAATACTGAACGAAGTTTGGCTTCCAACCATCATCTGATCAGAAATCAGATATCTAAAGTTAGGTGTCAAAGTCCAACTGAATTTTACATCTTTAATAAAAGCGAAACTATTTCCACCACTTAAATCTTTCAAGATTCCTGTGGTAGAACCGATGATTCGTTTTCCTTTTTCAATTTGGGAAAAACTGATTTGGGGAAAAAATAAACAAATGGTTATTAAAATGGAAAATCGAAGGGGAGGGGATTTGAATTTTCCGTGGCTATTTTTTTAATTTACAACGAAGAGAGAGGGGGAATTTTACTCAACCATCAAAATTTATTTTTCAAAAAATCAAATACAAATTTTAAATTTAGCAAACCAAGCAAAAATGCTAAACCAACTCCAGCCAATAAACTCAACCCAAATCGAATCACCCAATTCAAATTTAAAAAGTAATAACCAGCATAAATAATTATACCAATACAAATACAAAAACTTAAGATGCGAATGATTTCCCTAAAATTGGTTTTCCAACCAAACTCTTTTTTTGCCAAAAACACTTGCGCAAACATGGAAAAGAATTGAGTAACTAAAGTTGTCCAAGCTGCTCCCAACGCACCATATTTTGGGATTAAAATATAATTGGAACCAATATTCAAAATAACTGCGAAGACTAAAATGTAATTCATTTTTTTTAGATTTCCATTGGCAGTCAACAAAGTTCCAAAAATATAAGTCCCACTCACCGCAATAAAACTCAACATTAAAATGCCTAAAACTTCTCCCCAATAAGGCGTTGCTTCGATATACAAAAGTTCGACTATTTCATTTTGGAAAAAATAAGTAGCCATACTTAGAGTGATTGCGCCTGACCAAATCATCAGCGCACTCATTTTTACCAAAGGTAAAACGGAAGTTTTTTCTTTCAACATTTTGGCAAACATCGGCAACAGTAATCCCGCAAATAAAAATCCGATCATATTGCTGGCATCCAATAAGCGATAACTAGCACCATATATGCCAGATTCTTCTTCGCCGTTTTCCAAAATTCGCTCCACCATCACGACATCAATTCGAGTATAAATGGACATTAAAAAAATGACCAAAGCATAGGGTGCACTTTTTTTCAAAATGGTTTTGATAAATGTAAAGTCAATGTTATAAGAAGGTGCTGCGAGTTTATTTTTTACAATAAAAAAAGCAATGAGTGCGGTGAGAAAAAACGAAGCAGTCTGCGCATAAACAAACCATTCGATTTGAAATTTATCAGAAAAGGCAGGTAACCAAAGTAATGCGCCACAAATAAAGATCATTAACAATTTGTCCAAAGCGGAAATCATACTATCAATTCGATACATTCCCAAACCCGAAATATTGCTTCGGAAATAATAAATGAATTGCGCTAAAATCATATTGATGGAAAGAAAAAGTAAAATGTGCCACACCTCAAAATCATATTCCCACACCCAAGCCATCACGAAAATGACCACTAAATATGCCCCACCCAGCAAAGTTTTTATCGCTAAAATATTGGGAAAGTATTGTTGGAGCAAACTCGGATTTTGAGAAATCGACCGATTATTAAAATTCTGAATTCCGAAATCATTGATAATTCCAAAGAGGTAAGTCAAACTTAAAAGTGTAAAATAAATTCCATAAGTTTCAGTTCCGACCACATTTTGAACGGTACGGTCAATACCAAAAATAAAGAAAGGTTTAATCAGGAGATTAATGGCAATGAGGAAAAGAATATTGATGGAGAATTCTTTGTTCATAGTATTTTGGTTATCAGTTAATAAGTTATTGATTATTATAAAGTGGAAATAACCAATAACTTATTAACTAATAACTAAACTAGTTACTTAACATCACCGGCATTACGAGCATCAAAATATCTTCCCCTTCTTCTTTTTGAGTTGGGTGAAGAATTCCAGCACGCGTGGAAGTGGAGAGTTCCATTTTGATTTCTTCGGTATCCAAAACGTTTAACATTTCAATTAAAAACTTTGCGTTGAAACCGATTGTCAAAGGATCACCATTATAAGTACATGGTAATTGCTCTGTTGCTTCGTTGGAAAAATCTAAATCTTGCGCAGAAACAGTTAAGCTGCTTTCTGTGATATTTAAGATAACTTGATTCGTCGTTTTGTTTGCGTAAATCGCGATACGTTTAAGTGAGTTTTGAAAATCACTTCTTGGAACGGATAAAGTATTTGGATTGTCAGTAGGAATTACCGCATTGTAATCTGGGTAACGCGCATCAATTAATCGACAAACTAAGTGAATATTTCCAGCACTAAAAAATGCATTAGCATTGTTAAATGACAACTTCAAATCTTCATCACTAGGCAAAGAACCTTTCAAAAGGTTCAACGCTTTTTTAGGAATGATGAAAGAAGTAGAAACTTGACTGTTGACATTGGAGAAAGTATATTTTACCAACTTGTGAGCATCAGTCGCCACGAAAGTCAATTTATTGAAATCCACCTGCAAGTAAACTCCAGTCATTGCAGGTCGCAAATCATCATTACTCGTAGCGAACAAAGTTTTGGAAATTGCTTTTCCCAACAAACCTGAGTTCAAGGTTACGGTGTCCACTTCTTCCGCTTGAGGAATGTTTGGAAATTCATCTCCATTCTCACCTGCCAGTTTATATTTTCCATAAGCAGAAGTAATTTCGATGCCAAAATTTTCTTCATTGACATTGAAAGTAACTGGCTGTCCAGGCAATTCTTTTAAAGTATCTAACAATATTCTTGCAGGTACAGCAACTCGACCATTTCCGTCAGAATTAACATCAACGGTAGTGATGATAGAAGTTTCCAAATCAGTTGCTGAAATGGTCAAATTTCTACCTTCTATGGTAAATAGAAAATCTTCGAGTATAGGTAAAACAGGATTGGATCCGATGGCTCCGCCTGCTATTTGGAGATGCTTTAATAAATCAGATGAGGATACACTGAACTTCATAGTTGGTTCTGTTTTTTTCAATTTTAAGGATGGACGATTTTCGCCCGATAATTAATATCAGTCTGCAAAAATAAGCCTTAGTAACCATATTTTTCCAATAAATCATCAACATAATGTTAATAACTTTTCAGTAATTGGTCGCTTTAGCTGCCCGTTAAAAAAAAGAGAGCAGCGATTTTTTTTTGAAAAATAAAAATAACCAAAACTTAGTCGTATATCGAATATTCAAAGGCTTAAAAAAACTAATATTCAAGAGCTTAATAGAAACGAAAAAGGGATTTTTGGTTGGAAGAAAAAGAGGTTTTGATACTTTTGTTTTTAGTAAAAAAAAATTACTGTGCTCTTTTTTTGCTGGCAGCTAAAGCGACACATCACGGGAGAAATAATCACTCATTTTATTAGAAAAAAAGAGTAAATTTGCCCACTTTTTTAGTGACATTTTTTAAATAAAAATTGAGGATGGCAGATAGATCGATTCAACCTAATATTAAGGATATTTCTAATATTCATATTCCTGATTTTGAAGAACATCAGTTAGATAATGGAATTCCCGTTTACGAGGTGAGTATGGGAACTCAAGAGATTTTGAAAATGGAAATTATTTTCCATGCAGGTCGCCCGTTTGAACATCAAAAATTGGTGGCTCGAACTACTTCGGCTTTGTTGCGGGAAGGAACAAAAAAAAGGAAGGCAGCGGAGATTCATGAGATGGTAGATTTTTACGGAGGAACGTTGAGTGTACCAGTTAATTTAGATACTTCAAATATTGTCTTGTATAGCTTGACGAAGCACTTTGAAAAGTTGTTAGGAGTATTGTCTGAAATTTTATTGGAACCTGCTTTTCCAGAAGAGGAGTTAGAAATTTTTAAAAAAAATAACAAGCAAAGACTGCAAGTTGATTTGACTAAAAATGATGTGGTGGCATATCGAGCAGTTACGGAAAAGATTTTTTCTCCTACACATCCTTATGGTTACAATAGTCAGGCGGAAACTTATGATAATTTATCACGCAAAGAATTGTTAAATCACTTTGATCGGAATTTTCATGCAGGAAATTGTCAGATTGTAATTAGTGGAAAAACAAGTCCTAAGATTATCAATCTACTCAATGAATATATTGGGAAAACTTTAGTAAGGAAAGAAGTAGTAAAAAGTAATGTCATCGAGATGTTTCCTCCTGCGGAAAAAGTAAAAATCCATTTGCCTGATACGCTGCAAACTGCGATCAGGTTAGGTTGCAAATTATTCAATCGGCAGCATGAAGATTATAATGATTTTTATATTTTGAATACAATTCTTGGTGGATATTTTGGCTCAAGATTGATGTCAACTATTCGAGAGGAAAAAGGCTATACTTATAATATATTTTCAACGCTAGATCCGATGCATTTTGATGGATATTTTTATGTGGGAACTGAAGTTGGAAATGAATTTGTCAAACCGACTTTGGAAGCTATTTATGGAGAGTTTGATAAGTTGAAAAATGAACCGATTAAAAAGGAAGAATTAAAAATGGTTCAGAACTATTTGATGGGATTCTTTTTGACGAATTTGGATGGCGCATTCAATGTAGCAGAATTGGTGAAAATTAATAAAACAGAACGGTTGCCCAAAGACTTTTTTCAAAATATGGTCAACCGAGTACAGTCAATTACGGCGGAAGAATTGATGGTACTTTCGCAAAAATATTTGAACGAAGAAAAGATGTGGGAAGTGGTGGTTGGCGTTTGATTTCCTTGAATATTGAATATTGAATATCGATTTTAGAAGTTTGATGATATTCCTCAATTAGTGAATACAAAAAATATCGTCAGACTTTTCAATTCATAAATCCTTATTCGATAGTCAAAAAAGGAGAAGTTATAAGTGATACATTTTTTGCTTTTGGGCTAATGAAATCAGCAAAGAACTTCAAATATTTTTTGCTATCTTCACACTGGATTTTTAAATGCGTTTTTAACCGATTTAAAAGTTTTTTTTAATCAAAGAAACAGAATTAAAAATAGAGAAATAATAAATGAAATTATTTAAATTTTTTACTCAAGAATTGGCGATTGACTTGGGAACTGCGAATACACTGATTATCCAAGATGGGAATATAGTGATAGATGAGCCTTCAATTGTGGCGCTAAATAGAGCAACAGGGGAGACGATTGCAGTAGGAAGGAAGGCAATGCAAATGCATGAGAAAACACATGATAATATAAAAACGATCAGACCTTTGAAAGATGGTGTGATTGCAGATTTTCAGGCAGCAGAAAGCATGATTGAGGGAATGATAAATATGGCGGGTAATAAGCGTAAGTTTTTTACTCATTTGAAAATGGTTATTTGTATTCCTTCTGGAATTACAGAAGTGGAAAAGAGAGCCGTGTTTGATTCTGCGGATCATGTGGATTCAAAGGAAACTTACTTGATTCATGAACCGATGGCGGCGGCACTTGGAATTGGTTTGGATGTGGAAGAGCCAATTGGAAATATGATTATTGATATAGGAGGTGGAACGACGGAGATTGCAGTTATTGCATTGTCAGGAATTGTATGCGATCAATCTATCCGAATTGCTGGAGATGAATTTACGAATGACATCATGAACTACATGAAGCGTCAGCATAATATCCTAATCGGAGAAAGAACTGCTGAGCAAATTAAAATCCATGTTGGTTCTGCATTACATGAATTGGAAAATCCACCTGAAGATTATGCGGTGAATGGTAGAGATTTGATGACGGGTATTCCAAAACAAATTTATGTTGCTTACACTGAAATTGCTCATGCGCTGGATAAGTCAATTAGTAAAATTGAAGATGCTGTTTTGCGAGCATTGGAAACTACGCCTCCTGAGTTAGCATCTGATATTTACAAAACAGGTTTGCACTTGACTGGCGGAGGAGCATTGTTACGAGGCTTGGATAAAAGAATCGAGCAAAAGACTAAGCTTCCTGTTCATGTAGCAGATGATCCACTTCGAGCAGTTGTGATAGGAACTGGAATTGCTTTGAAAAATTCAGATCGGTTTTCTTTTTTGATAGATAGAAAAAGCGTTTAATAAAAAGTGATGAACTATGAGTGATAAGTGATGAGTCACTCTCGTAAAAACTCATCACTCATCGTTCATCACTTTTACTTTCCTTCGTCATGAGACAACTAATTGCAATATTTACGAGAAGTGGAGGGATTTTGGTTTTCTTAATTTTGGAAATCATTTGCCTTTCATTGGTGGTAACTTTCAATAAAGACCAAAGAGAAATTTACCATAATTCCAAGAGTATTATGTCTGATAGTATGACGCATGGCTGGTCAGAAATTACGCAGTATTGGAATTTGTCAGCAGTAAATGATAGCTTGTCCGGAGTCATTGCAGAATTAAAACAACAAAAGGATGAGGCGAAGTTTTTAAAAACGATTCAGCAAGATTCAGCGAAGTATACTACGGAAGATTTCGAACAACAATACACTTACACTTCCGCAAAGGTCATTAGTAATACGATTAACCTACCCAATAATTTTCTTACATTAGATAGAGGCATCAGAGATGGCATCAATACTCGAATGGGAGTTTTTGATAACCAAGGAATTGTGGGAATTGTGATTAATTCCAATACTCGATACTCTAAAGTGATGTCAATATTGCATAGAGACTCAAAAATTAGTGCAAAGATCGCAAGACTAAATGCTTTAGGAACATTGGTGTGGACAAGTATTGGAAACCCAAGAATAATGGAATTGAAATATGTTCCCAAACACTTAAATCCTAAAGTTGACGATATTGTTCAGACTAGTGGTGCATCTTCTTATTTTCCAGGAGGACTTCCGATTGGAAAGATAGTAGAAATAGAAAAAGATCCACAAGGTGGAAATTTTCACTCTGTTAAGGTGGAGTTGTTTAATGATTTGAGTACTACTCGATATGTGTATATTGTTAATAATTTATTCAAAGGTGGGTTTAAAGAAATAGAGGAGGGCAAAGAAGATGAATAATACAACACTTACACATTCGTTACGATTTATATTTTTAGTATTTATTCAAGTCTTAGTGCTCAGGCAGATGACTGTAGGGTGGGGAGATTTCAATTATGTACATGTGATGATTTATCCATTATTCATTTTATTGTTACCTATTCGGATTCCTGATCCATTATTAATTTTTTTAGGGTTTTTGCTTGGTATGGCTGTTGATTTTTTTTACACATCTTATGGCGTTCATGCGAGTGCTACTGTTTTTCTAGCATTTATTCGTCCTATTGCTTTAAAAATATTGACTCCAAGAGGAGGTTATAATATTAATCATAGTCCTAATATTAAAAACTATGGATTTATTTGGTTTTTGATTTATTCGAGTTCATTATTGTTTTTCCATTTTTTGTTTTATTTTATTGTAAGTGTCTTTACCCATGTGTATTGGTTAGAAATTGTGTTGAGAACTATATCAAGTTTTACAGTTTCTTTCATTATGATATTATTGTATGTGAAAATTTTTAATCCAAGAGATTAACTTCAATTTTGCTAATTCTATTTTTAGACGCTAATAGTTATTGTGTTATTATCAAAAATATAGAAATTTGCAGCAATAATTAATAACACAATCACCAAATAGCTTAATAATCTCAAAAGTCTAAAAGTAGAACTAAGTATTTAATTTTCTATGAAAGATACTTTATTATATCGGCAGCGAGTGATTCAACTCATATTTTTCCTATCCGCAATTGTATTGTTAGGAAAAGCATTTTATATTCAAGTATGGGATAAAAGTTCGAGTAAATATGCGGAAGCTGCTACTTTTGGAACTAACATTTTATATCCTTCGAGAGGACTAATTTTTGATCGAAACGATAAATTATTAGTCAATAATAATGCAATGTTTGATTTGATGTTTACTTATAGTCAGATCAATCCCAAAATGGATACTCTTGAATTTTGTAAATTACTCAAGATTACAAAAAAAGATTTTATAAAAAATATCAATAAGAACTGGAAAAGCAATAGATACGATAAACGGCAGGCTACCACTTTTCTCAAAAAAATATCTACGGAAACTTTCGCTCGATTTCAAGAGCACCTTTTTGAGTATCCTGGTTTTTTTGTTCAAGTTCGAAATGTTCGATCTTACCCATACCCAAATGCAGCACATTTACTAGGATATATTAGTGAGGTAAATTCATTTCAAATTGATAAATCAGAAGGCAAATATAAAAGTGGAGATTACATCGGAGCAAGTGGTTTAGAATTTCAATACGAAGAAAGTCTGCGAGGAGAAAAAGGACGAGAGTTAATTTTGAAAGATAACCGAGGTCGTGAAGTGGGTGCTTATCGAGGAGGTAAAGATAACCAACCAGCCATCTCTGGAAAGAACTTAATCTCTTCGATTGATATTGAACTGCAAGCCTACGCGGAGCAGTTAATGGTCAACAAGACAGGAAGTATTGTTGCCATCGAACCCAGAACAGGAGAGATTTTGACGATGGCAAGTATGCCAACTTACGATCCCAATATTTTGGCCATCAATCGAAAAAGAGGGGAAGCGTTCAGCCAATTACAATCAGATTCATTGAAGCCATTTTTTGATCGAGCAGTAATGGCAAAATATCCCCCAGGTTCTATTTTCAAAACAGTCATGGGATTGGCAGCCATGGAAATGGGGGTCACCACTCCCGATCGATATTTGAATTGTCCCGGTTATTTTAATAATAATGGAAATATTCAAAGATGCCATCATAGCGGACCAGTTCCTAATCTCGAAACTGCAATTCAACATTCGTGCAATACCTACTTTTTTAATTTGTTGAGAAATGCCGTAGATAAATATGGATACACTAATCCTTACGCAGGTTTAGATACGTTGGCAAGTTATTGGGCAGATTTTGGTCTAGGGCAAGCCTTGGGCGTGGACTATCCGCACGAATCCAAAGGAAACATTCCTACTTCAGAAACTTACGATTTCATGTACCCTCGCGAGAAGGGAAGTTGGCGATCACCTACGATTACTTCCATCGGAATCGGGCAGGGAGAAATTGAATTAACCACTTTGCAAATGGCTAACCTTGCTGCAATTATTGCTAATAAAGGTTGGTACCACAAACCACACTTAATCAGAGGATATGAAGAGAATGGAAGAGAAATGTTTTTCGAAAAATCGGATCCTAAAAAAGTCAGAGTTAGCGAAAAATACTTCCAACCAATCATCGACGGAATGGAAAAAGTGACTACTAGCGGAACGGCAAGAAATGCAGCTATTCCTGGAATTGCAATTTGTGGAAAAACAGGAACTTCTCAAAACCCACATGGAGCGGATCACTCTGTTTTCTTCGCTTTTGCACCAAAAGATAATCCAACTATTGCCATTGCTGTCTATGTGGAACATGGCGTTTGGGGGACTAGATATGCAGCGCCGATCGCAAGTTTAATGATTGAAAAATATTTGACGGGAGAAATTTCTCCAGCTAAAAAGTTTTGGGAAACTAGAATGTTGGATGCTGACTTGATTAAAATTAATCCATGATTTTTTTAATGGTTAATTGTGAATAGTTAATAACGTAAAACGTCTAACGTTCAACGTCAAACGAAAAAAAGTAACTCGTCAAAAAATGAAATTATACCTCCTTCTACTTCCCCTCTTCCTATTTTTTTTTGGAAAAAACCTTTCCGCACAAGCTCCATCAGATAGTATTTCAAAAATTAATTTACTCTTCGTAGGCGACATTATGGGACACGATCCTCAAATCGAATCAGCGGAGATCACCAAAAATGAATCATATAATTACGAGCCTTGTTTTCAATATGTAAAACCAATTATTGAAAAAGCAGACTTGGCCATTGCCAATCTTGAAGTCACTCTTCCGGGCAAACCTCCCTACCGAGGTTATCCTAATTTTCGATCTCCCAATGAATTGGCATTAGCTCTTCGACTAGCAGGATTTGATCTGCTCGTCACCGCAAATAATCACTCCAATGATGCAGGCAAAAAAGGAGTCATCAATACAATTTCGACAGTCAAAGATTATGGTTTTTACCAAACTGGAACTTTTAAAAATCAAGAAGATCGAGATTTACATTATCCCTTGATTGTGTATAAAAATGATTTTAAAATCGCCTTCCTAAATTACACTTACGGGACCAACGGAATCAAAACTAGACCGCCCGTTATCGTCAATTATATCGATGAAAAATTGATTGAAGCAGATCTAAAATTAGCACACGAACTTAAACCCGATGCGATCATCGTCATCACTCATTGGGGAAAAGAATACAAATATATTGAAAATGAAAAACAACGAAAACTAGCTAAAAAAATATTCAACTGGGGAGCAGATTTGATTATCGGAATGCATCCGCATGTGGTGCAACCGATTCGGGAAATGAAGATTTTACAACAAGATTCTACGTTCAAAAAAACATTGGTCACCTACTCGCTCGGTAATTTTATTTCAGGACAAACTACGCCAAACACAGAAGGCGGGTTTATGTTTGAAGTCACTTTGGAAAAGGATAAAAAAACCAATAAGGTTACTTTAGGCGAACATCATTATATTCCAGTTTGGCGATATGTTTATCAGGATTCTAAGAAAAAAAGTACTTACTTTGCACTTCCGATTTCACCATTTGAAAATGGGAACGGAGCATGGATCGGCATGGACGAGGAAAATAAAAAGAGCTTACAAGCCTTCGCCAAAAAGACTCGAGGTCACTTAAAAGATTCCCATAGTTCCGAAAGAATTATTAGCCTCAAAGAGCTAGGTGATGTTCCCAAATTAGAACTTGTGAAGAAAGGAATCAAAAAAACAAAGTCAACAAAAAAAGTAAAAGTTCAAAAATAGAATTTTGGCTTTTTAAGTTATTTATTATTTATTATTTATAGTTAATCATTCATAATTAAAAAAATGGTCGTTTCAACAATAGTCGCTACTGCGAAAAATAATGTCATCGGGAAAGACAATGACATCCCTTGGTACTTGCCTGCGGATTTGAAGTATTTTAAAAAAACAACTTTGAATCATCACATTATCATGGGGCGAAATTGCTACGAGTCCATCGGCAAACCTTTGCCAAAAAGGACGAATATGGTTTTGACGCGGAATCCATTTTACATCGTTTCCAATTGTTATGTTTTACATTCATTGGAAGAGGCTTTGCAAATTGCAGAAGAGAATGGGGAAGAAGAAGCGTTCATCATCGGTGGTGCGCAAATCTATGAGTTGGGCATGAAATATTCTAATAAATTATATTTGACAGAAGTTGATTTGGAAGTGGAAGGCGACATCATTTTTCCAAAATTAAATATGGACGAGTGGGAACTCCTCAGCGAAGAAGCGCACCAAGCTGATGAGAAAAATGAACACAATTACACGTTTAAAATTTTCCAAAAACGTAGCGGGTCGCTTTAGCTGCCCGCCAAAAAAAAGAGCGCAGCGATTTTTTTTGCAACTAATCCTAAGAATCAAAATAGTTTTGTGCTAAAAAAAAAACGAGATTAAAAAAACTCCTCTCGTTGTAAAATTTGAGAGAAAAGAATTTTACTCCTCGGCATCTATCACAACATTTCTCAAAATCTCAATACACATTTTAAACCTTTCCAAAATAAATCCGTCCAAGTATAAAATCAAATTTTTATACGTATGAAAAAATCTAAACTCCTCTTCCTAGTTTTTTTATTTCCATTTATTGTAACTGCTCAAGACTATTATTTTCCACCTCTTTTGGGAAATGAATGGGAAACAATTTCTCCAACCGAAGCAGGTTTCTGCACCGACGACTTGGATTCTCTTTCCACATTTTTAGAAGAAAATAATACCAAAGCATTTATTATTTTGAAAGATGGTAAAATCGCTTTCGAAGAATACTACAATGGTTTTGGACAAGATAGTGTTTGGTATTGGGCATCGGCAGCCAAAACTTTGACAGGGTATTTAGTAGGTGTTGCGCAAGAGGAAGGCTTGCTTGATTTGGATGATAAAACTTCGGATTATTTGGGTACAGGATGGACAAGTGGATCTTCCGAAAAAGAGGATTTGATTACTATTCGCCACCAACTTTCGATGGCGACAGGATTGGATGATGGAGTGCCCGATCCAAATTGTCTGGATGCTTCCTGTTTGCAATATTTATCGGATGCAGGTGATCGATGGAGTTATCATAATGCGGCATATCGACTTTTGCAAGATGTAGTGGAAAATACTAGTGGGCAAACCTTTCAAAATTATACCCTACAAAAAATGATGCTTAAAACTGGTTTGACTGGTATATGGAGCAACTATGTATTTTACAGTAAACCTCGAAGTATGGCTCGTTTTGGTTCATTGATTTTGAATCAAGGAAATTGGAATGGAACAACAGTTTTGGCAGATCAAAATTTCCAAACAGAGATGATAAGTACTTCTCAAAACCTTAATCAATCTTATGGGTATTTGTGGTGGCTCAATGGAAAAGGGTCATATATGTTACCACAATCACAAATCATTTTTAATACGAATTTGATACCTAATGCTCCTGATGAGATGTATGCTACTTTAGGGAAAAATGATCAAAAATTATACCTCATCCCAAGTCGAAAAATTGCTATTGTTCGAATGGGAGAAGCTTCTGGAAATAGCATTTTTGCTTTGTCCTCTTTTGACAATGAACTGTGGGGGATTTTAAAAAATATTATTTGCAATGAAACAAGTGCAACTAAAGATATCTCAGATGAGCAGGTAAAGGTTTTCCCGAATCCAACATCTAATGAATTATTTTTTGAGAAAAAAGAAGGTGATGAAATGGATGAAATTAGAATTTTTAACACCCTCGGTCAATTGGTTAAAAGTGAAAAAATAAACTCCAACCAAATCAATATTTCAGAACTTTTAAAAGGAACTTATTTCATTCAATTTTTGGATAAAAAAAGAAATCCAATTGCGATGAAAAAATTTTTTAAATTATAACACGTGGTGGTCTGCTAGAGCAGACCACCACGTGCTTTTTTGGCCAACCACTTGTTAAATTTAAATTGCAAGTAACAATATGTTTTTCAGATAATAATTAAGAAATAACAATATCTGTTTCCGTACACAATTTATAAATAACAATATATTTACATTTCATAGGAATTATGTAAGTTTAGTCGAAAACAAACAACTTACATACTATGAAAGAAGACCTACTCCACTATGTTTGGAGGTTGCAAAGGTTCGATTCTACCGAGCTTCAAACGACCGAAGGACAACCTATCCGAATTCAAATGATTGGTGAACATAACCACCATTCTGGCCCAGACTTCACCAATGCACGTATAGAAATTGGAAAAACACTTTGGGCTGGAAATGTAGAAATGCACCTCAATGCTTCCGACTGGAAAATACATCAACATCAATTTGATCCAGCTTACGATAATGTGATTTTGCATGTCGTACTTGATGAAGATGAAAAAATAAGTCGACAAAATGGTTCTCGAATTCCTTGCCTTGAATTGAAAAAACGCATCTCTTCCAAGTTGTCAAAAGTTTATCAAAAATTTCAACACAACGAATATTGGATTCCTTGCCAACATCATTTTTACGAAGTTGGAAATATGACTAAAGTACTTTGGCTGGATCGCCTTCTGGTGGAAAGGCTGGAATGTAAAACTATTGTTATAGAAAAATTACTTCAACAAAATACGAATAATTGGGAAGCTACTTTTTATCAAATGCTAGCGAAAAATTTTGGCGTAAAAGTAAACGCTGAACCTTTCGAACGATTGGCGAGAACGCTGCCTTTGGCGATTTTGGGAAAACATAAAAATGATCTTTTTCAAATTGAAGCCCTGCTCTTTGGACAGTCAGGTTTGCTCGAAGGCGACTTTGAAGATGAGTATCCCAATCGTCTCAAAAAGGAGTATCAATTTTTGCAAAAAAAATATCAACTCACTCCGATGGAAAAAACGAATTGGCGATTTTTAAGAATGCGTCCTGCTAATTTTCCAACTATTCGAATTGCTCAATTTGCACAATTGATTTTCCAGTCGGTTCATTTATTTAGCAAAACTTTAGTGGCTAAAAATGTGAGAGAAATTGAAAATATGTTTGAACTGAAACTTTCAAATTATTGGCAAACGCATTACGTTTTTGACAAAGCATCTGTGAAGCGAAAGAAGTCTTTGGGCAAAAATGCAATTCACCTTTTTATCATAAATACGATTACTCCTTTTCTTTTTTTATATGGAAATAGGAAGGCAGAGGAGAATTTAAAAGACCGTGCTTTTCAATTGTTGGAAGAAGTACCTGGGGAAAAAAACAATATAATTACAAAATGGGAAGACTTGGGAATGCTACCGAAATCGGCTTATGAAACGCAGGCGTTATTGCAGTTGAAGAATGAGTACTGCGGGAAGATGAGGTGCTTGGAGTGTTCGATTGGGTGTGGGATATTGAAGGGGTAATTTACTACTGACTTTCTTTTAAAAAACTAAAATATGATGATAAATGAAAATTACCTTCACTCGGATTTGACTAAAAAAATAATCAGAGCAGCTTATGATGTTTTTGATGAATTAGGATTCGGTTTTTTGGAAAGTGTTTATGAGAAAGCATTGACAAAAATTCTTAGGGATAATGGACATATTGTAGATGTACAATCCGCTATTCCTGTATTTTTAGAGGGGATAAAATAGGAGATTTTCGATCCGATTTAATTGTTGATGGAAAGGTGATAGTTGAACTGAAAGCTGTTGAAAGTTTGCGTCCTATTCATGTCGCTCAACTTATCAATTACCTTAGGGCTACTGAAATCGAAGTTGGGTTGGTTATTAATTTTGGGGAGGAACTTACGTTTAAACGGAGGGTTTTTACAAATGACAAGAAGGCGAATTATAATTCTTAGGATTTGATTTTTGCCACTGACTTGGACTGACTAGTATGACTTATTATGACTCTCCCATGGTGTATTCTTTTTTATAAATCCATTGTGGGAATGTCATAATAAGTCATACTAGTCAGTCCAAGTCAGCGGCAAAAAAATCAAATCCCAATTTCCTCAAGCACCCTTTTCGCCTCTTCCAAATTTTCAATTTTCCCCACATCCATCCATACATCCTCCTCATGCGGATACCCCACAATTTTCTGATAAGCGGCTGCCGCCAAATAAACATCAATAATCGAAAACGCATTTTTATCCTCAGGCATCGCATCAAACAATTCAGGACTAATTACATGAATACCACTAAACGCTCTCAAATTCAATTTCCCCTTTTTCTTTTTGCACAAAATCATCTTGCCCGTTTTGATATTCATCCATCCATACAATTCATTTTTTTTATTAAATAAAAGGTAGCGAGAAGTCGCCCGATGTCGAGTCGAAAGCGTGGCAACAGCTTTAGACTTTACGTGTTTATCATACATTTTCTTTAAATCAATATTAGAAAGAATATCCACATTATGAACGAAAAATGGTTTTCCATCCGAAAAAAAATTAGCCATTTTTAGCAAACCACCACCTGTGTCGAGCAACTCATCCCGTTCATCTGAGATGGAAATATTGATCTCGAAGTTGTTTTTACTTTGCAAAAAATCAATAATCATTTGCGCATGATGATGCACATTAACAATGATGTCAGTCACGCCCGCTTTTTTCAAACGATGAATGACGATTTCTAATAAAGTCATTCCATTAATTTCAACTAATGCTTTCGGTCGATCATCAGTCAAAGGTCGGAGTCGAGTACCAAGGCCTGCTGCAAAAATTAGAGCTTTCATAATGTTCAATTTTTAGGAGAAAGAAAGGATAAGGAATGGTAATTTAATAATCCTTCCATTTGAGCTGCTTGTTTTTTCCTTATTTTTTACTTCGAAAATAATCAATTATCCAGATAAACTCATACTTTCAAAACAAAAACTAAGAACGAAACAAGCTACCTAAAATGAAAGGGTTATTAAATTATCATTCCTAATGTAAATTTGTTTTTTGTAAAAATAAAAAAGAAATTCAATTACTTTTGTTCTTTTCCATTTTGAGAAAGAAAACTACGCAACCTCTAACTTAATTTGGTGTTAGAACTATTACGATAATTCATAAAATTAATGTTTCGAAATAAACTCATAAAAATATTACTATCACCACTTTCGCTACTCTACGGATTAGGCGTGAGTCTGATTGATTTTTTTTATAAAAAAGGCTTACTGAAAGGAATTGCATTTGACATTCCAATCATTTCTGTGGGAAATCTCTCAGTTGGAGGTGCAGGAAAAACACCACATATCGAATATCTCATAAAGTTGCTTCGACCATACTTAAATGTTGCGACACTTAGCCGAGGCTACAAACGAAAAACTAAAGGTTACCTAAAAGTAGAAACCCAAAACAATGCTGAAACGGTAGGAGACGAGCCGTTGCAATTCAAGCGAAAATTTCCAGATGTTCACGTGGCAGTTGCTGAAAACCGAACATTTGCCGTCCCTAAGATTTTATCGGAAAGTCCTGACACCCAAGTGATTTTACTAGATGATGCATTTCAACATCGAGCAATTCAACCGGGGTTAAATATTTTATTGACGGAGTATAATTTTCCATTTACAGATGATTATTTGTTGCCTTCAGGACGGCTGAGAGAGTGGCGATCTGGCTACCAACGAGCGGATATTCTGATTGTCTCTAAATGTCCACCTGATATTACAGTAGAGGAAAAAGCATATTTTATCAAAAAAATAAAACCGTTTCCTCATCAACAAATATTCTTTTCCCATTATAAATATTACGAACCATATTATATTTTAAATCATAAATATCGAGCTAAATTAGAACCTGATGTTGATGTATTATTAATCTGTGCAATTGCTCGGACAGATTATTTGGTGAACTATTTGGAGTCGCAAGTTAACTCTGTGAAAACTTTGGAATATGAAGACCACAGATATTTTAGTAAGTTTGATGTTTCATTTTTGAAAACGACTTTCGATAAAATGGAGTCAAAAAAGAAAGTGATTTTGACTACTGAAAAAGATGCGATGCGATTACAATTACATCATCCTTTTTTGCAGGAGAATAAATTACCAATTTTTGCTTTGCCAGTTCAAGTGGAGTTTCACTTTGAGGAAGGAAAAAAATTTGATCAGGAGGTGAAGCAATTTTTATTAAATTTTCGATAGTGAAAACCAAAAAATAATAAATAGATTGAATCCATATAAAATTTTAAGTTATGCATTTGTGTGGTCGTTAGTGACAGTAACGAGTCGAGTTTTTTATTCAAAATTTTTGACTAGAAACAAAAAAGGCCTTCATATCAAGCATTCAACCATTCTCGTTTCTAATCATCCTAATACTTTATTTGATCCCTTCGTAGCGGTCATTCCTATCAATCGGTATGTTCACTTTTTGGCCAATGCAGGTTTATTTGAGATCCCAGTTTTAGGACCATTTTTGGGAAGTACTTTTGGTATCAAAGTAGAGCGTCGGCAAGATGTTGGAGAGGATGGAGTAAAGTTGGACAACGATAAAGCCTTTCGATTTGCAGAGGATTTCTTGACGAAAGGAGGTTGTTTGTATATCGCAGCGGAAGGTGGTAGTGATATTCCTCGAAGGATTCGAAGGTTCAAAACAGGGGCTGCTCGGATTGCTTTGGGCACGGAAGATAAAAATGATTTTAAATTAGATTTGGAAATTTTGGTGGTCGGATTAAACTATCAAGATCAGAAGAATTTTAGAACGCCCATTTTTATCAATGTTGGAGAGCCAATTAAAGTAGCTGACTTTGAAGAGATTTATCGAAAAGATAAATTCCAAGCGGTGACAGAATTGACTGCAGCAATGCAACAAAAAGCGAAAAATATAACAATACACACACGTGACGATGAGGAAGATGCTTTGATGAGGAAATTAGAAGAAATTACCCAAACTGAAAACCCTCTTTCACTTGACCTAGTTTTTGATCGAACAAAAAAAATGATTACGAATTGGCAAAATATGCAAGAAGAGCAACTTGCTGAAGCAACAAAACTTGCATCAAATGTCAAGCAGTATTTTTCTTTTTTACAGGAAAATAAAATCCGTGATTGTATTGTTATAAAAACACAAAAACCAAATGCTAAATTAAATTGGTGGATGCGAACACTATTGATGATTATCGGTTATCCAGCTTTTGCTTATGGTATTGTGAATAACTTTTTGGCTAATTACATTCCTGCGTTGATTAATAAAAAATTAAAATTGCATGCTGCTTACACTTCAGCAGTAAAGATTTTATCAGGAATTTTTACTTATCTAATTTTTTATGGATTACAAATTTGGGTTTTTAAACAGTTTTTTACGGAAGGATGGATGACTTGGGTATATATTTTTAGCCTCGTGGTGACCGGACTTTTCGCATGGTGGTTTAAGGATTTTGCGAAAAATACTTTGAGAGGGTGGAGACTTTTTCGCCTTTCTAAAGAAAAGATAGAACCCATGTTAGAACTTCGTAAAAGCATTGTTGCACAAATTAATTCCTCATTGAAATAAAAATAAAATGACATCCAATGCATTTTAGTTTATCCCACGTTTCCAATTTCTCGACATTCATCATTCATCATTCACCGTTCATCATTATTACCCTTGCCTTATTTATCTGCTCATTTATTGTACAATTAATCTATTGGTGTTTCTTTTTTTCAAAATTAGCCAACTTCAAATCTCCCCCAAAAAGCACTCAACCTGAAAGTAGAAAGGAGCAACCAGTCTCAATTATCATCTGTGCACGCAATGAGGCCGAAAACTTAGAAAAAAATCTTCCCCGTATTCTAAACCAAAACTACCGTTTGTTCGAAGTAGTCGTAGTCAATGATAATTCAAATGATACCACACATGGCGTGATATTAAAATATAAAAAAATATATTCTAACTTACAGATAATTAATCTCGATGCCAAACCGCTTGGTATGGTCGGAAAAAAGTTTCCACTAAAGATTGGGATTGAATCATCAAAGTACCCAACACTTTTGCTAACAGATGCAGATTGTTGTCCAAGCAATTCAGAGTGGTTGTTTTGCATGCAAAGTAGAATTACTGATACCACAAAAATTGTTTTGGGCTATGGTCCATATACGATTTACCCCACTTTATTGAATCGTTTTATTCGCTTCGAAACTGTTTATACAGCGATTCAATATTTTTCATTTGCACTTGCAAAGCTCCCGTACATGGGAGTTGGACGTAATCTTGCATACCGAAAAGAGTTGTTCACCGAGTCTAATGGATTCGAAAAACACAAACATATTGCTTCAGGAGACGATGACTTATTTATCAATGAAGTGGCGAATGGAGAGAATGTAAATATAGTGTTAGAAAAAGAGTCATTTGTTTATTCCGAACCGAAAATGACTTGGCGAGATTACTATCGTCAAAAAACCAGACACCTTTCTACGGCTACCAGTTATCAATTAAAACATCAAATTTTGTTGGGACTATTATCGGCGAGTCACTTCTTATTTTATGTGACAGGGACTACATTATTCGTATTAAATTTTAATGTAATGTTTTTAGGTACACTTTTTGTATTACGTTGTATAGTGCTTGTATATTATTACGGCATTATACTCAAAAGGTTTCAAGAAAAAAGACTGCTTCTATGGATTCCAATATTGGATTTCATGTACGTTTTGTACTACATCATATTTATACCTATTTTATTTTTTAGAAAAACAATACAATGGAAGTAAAAACAATAACTACGACAAACTTATCCCCAAAAGCCCAAGCCGATTACGAATTAGTTTTGAGAGCAATTGATGGTGAAGAAAAAGCCTACACTCTTTTGATGACTCGTTATCGCAATTCCATCTTTCACATGATGTTAAAAATGATTAATAATCGAGATGATGCGGATGATTTAACTTTGGAAGCATTCGGGAAAGCTTTTAGGAAATTACCAAGCTATGCACCACGTTATGCATTCAGTACTTGGTTATTTAAAATTGCCATCAACAATTGCATCGATCACATCAGAAAGAAAAGATTACATCTTTTATCAATTGATGATCCAATTGAAAAAGGTGGTGCGGCTGATTTTTCATCTAACCTAAAATCAAATTCACTAGATCCAGAAGAAATTTACATCCGAGCTCAAAAAGTTTCGTTGATGCGAAAAGTGATGGGGAAATTAACTCCCAAATATCGCTTAATGATCGAGTTGCGATACTTCGAAGAATTAAGCTACGAACAGATCGCAACTGAGTTGGAAATTCCATTGGGTACAGTTAAGGCTCAATTATTTAGAGCCAAAGAAATTTTGTACACCTTGTTGAAAAAACCAGGAGCACAAGCATTCTTAGATATGTCAGGTCGTGCACGAGCTAGAAAGCGTGGGTAACACTTTGACATTCTGATAAAATAAAAAAATCCCGAATCTTCTATTTTGAAGGTTCGGGATTTTTGTTTGTTGAGTAACCTGTTGAAAACTTTCATAGATACAGACTTCAATATCTTCACCTTTTTACCAATCTAAAGACAACTACGAATTGGTTTTTTGCCAAAAAATAAAAAAATGGAAAGTTGTGGTTAAATTGCCGTGAGGGTAACTCCAGCCTTTCGTGATAGTTCTGTGATATTTAAGCTGTAAATTTGCAAAAGAAGAAAAGAATAGTTTTCCCCTTTTTTAAAATCCAAAATATCGAGATATCATGGGCGTAGAAATTTTTAAAAACAAACCATCAAGCATCGCTAAAACCAAAATATTGAATATGAAAAAAGTACTAGTTGTAGAAGACGATCGTGACATTGTGGACTTGTTAGAAATTCATTTAAAGGATATGGATTGTGTATTGGATAAAGCTTACGAGGGAAATGTAGGTTTGGAAAAAGCAATGACGGGTGATTTTGATTTGATCATTTTAGATGTGATGTTGCCGGGGAAAGATGGTTTGGAAATTTGTCGTCACTTGAGAAATAATAATATTGTTACGCCTATTTTGATGTTGACTGCCAAGGCGGAAGAGATTGATAAAATCCTGGGATTAGAATTTGGTGCAGATGATTATATGACCAAACCATTTAGTATTCGTGAATTTGTAGCGCGCGTAAAAGCTATTTTTCGCAGAACGGAAATGTCGAATAATACTAAAAATGAGGCAGCTAAAAATTCATTGGTGATGGATTTTGGAGACTTAGTAATTGACATGGACAAACGAAAAGTATCTGTTAAAAATCAACGAATGGATTTGTCACCCAAGGAATTTGACTTGTTGAGTTTGTTGGCTTCCAAGCCAGGGAAAAGTTATTCTCGAACGCAGATTTTGAATTTAGTTTGGGGCTATGATTTTGAAGGATATGAACATACGGTGAATTCTCATATCAATCGCTTGCGTGGAAAAATAGAACCAGATATTCAAAAACCGACTTATATTTTGACTTCGTGGGGGATTGGGTATCGGTTTAATGAGGAGGTTTAAAACCCCTGTCCCCTAAAGGTGGACGACTTGAATTAGTATTGTTTAAGGTTGGGAAATTACCTTTTAAAATAAAAATATTTTTTTGGAAAATGAAGAACGCAAACAATATACTTTATTGGAAAATTTCGGCGACGCTACTTTTACTTTTAGTAGTGCTTGGGATTGGTTATGTTTCTATTTTGGGATATATCGCCAATCGTTATTATCAAGAGTCCGTTCAGCGAGTGCATGCAACTTTGGCGGAGAGCGCCAGCAAGGAAGTGAAGCCTTTTATTGAAGGGAAAATTAACAAACCAGCCATCATGGATTATATGCATTCTGCGATGGTCATGAATCCGATTGCTGAATTATATTTACTTGACCCTGCTGGAAATATTCTAACTCATGCTGCTCCTTCTGGAAAAGTGATTTCGGAAAAAGTAGATTTGAAACCCATCAAAATTTTTATCGAAGCGAAAGAAAAACCATTCATCATTGGTGATGATCCGAGGCATCCAGGAACGTGCAAAATTTTTTCCGCAGCTCCAGTTTTGGAAAATGACGAGCTAAAAGGTTATGTCTACATTATCTTGCAAAGTGAAAAAGAAGCAGAACTTACTTCAGGGATTTTAGGCAGTTATATGTTGAAACTAGGAACTAATTTATTCTTCTTGACTTTGATTGGCGCACTTGTAATTGGATTGTTAGCGATTTGGTTTTTGACTAGAAGATTAAGGAATATCATCAAACAGGTTCAGCGATTTAAGGAGGGAGATTATGAAGCAAGAATTTGCAAAGAAGATCGTCGAGACTTTCCAGTTTTGGCGGACACCTATAACGGTATGGCTGACACGATCGTTGCCAATATCAATGAACTCAAGTCTGTGGAAAATTTACGAAGAGAATTGATTGCGAATGTTTCGCATGATTTAAGAACACCTTTGGCGGTTGTGCAAGGATATGTGGAAACACTTTTGATCAAAGAAGATAATATTTCGAAAGAAGATCGGAAAAAATATTTGGAAACTTCGATGAATAGTTTGGGGCGTTTGCAAAAATTAATCGCTCAACTTTTTGAATATTCAAAATTGGAAGCGAAGCAAATTGAACCGAATAAGGAGCCATTTTTTATGTCAGAATTAGCACAAGATGTGGCTGCTAAATATCAAATTTTGGCGCAAGAAAAAGGAATTAAAATTCATTTGGAAGAAAAAGAAGATCTGCCTTTGGTTTTTGCTGACGTAGGTTTGGTCGAACGAGTTATTCAAAATTTGATGGACAATGCGTTGAATCATACTCCACGAGGGGGAGAAGTAATCATTGATTTGGGACTCATCAATAATCAAGTCGAAATTAGAATAAAAGATACGGGTTCAGGTATTCCAGAGGAGGAACAATCTCATATTTTTGAACGTTACCGCCAGGCAAGTCGAACGGGGCAACAAGCCAAAGGAGCAGGTTTAGGTTTGGCGATTGTGCAAAAGATTTTGGAATTGCATGATACTACGATTGAAGTTAAAAGTAAATTGAATGAAGGGACGGCTTTTATGTTTCAGTTGCCAGCGTATTCACAAGCGTAGTTTTTACTAAAAAAAATAAAACAAAAAGGTCAATCCATCATAGTTTGGATTGACCTTTTTCTATTTTGCAAAAACTAGAAAATATGATATTGTTCATTAATTTTTTCCCACTTCTTTGCAATGTAATTCTATTCCTAATTTGTATACGAATTATATATTTAGTTTTCGAATTGATCGATCCTGATTTTCAAAATATTAAACATGGCAAAAAAATAGGTTTAAATATTTTGGTATTTCTATCGGTATTTTACTTTAGCGGATTTTATCAATTTCACTTCGCCTACGATATCAATGATTATTATTCAGCTGATGTTCTTGCAATAAATCAAATGATTATAAAAGATGTTGATTCTATTGATTTTGCTTTTCAAGAAATAATAAATAATAATTATGAACTGATACAAGATTGTAAACCAAAGAAGAAAAGAGATATTCAATGCTGCTATTTTATGAGAGAAGATTTTAAAGATAAATATGCACTTTACAGCTTGATGACAAAGGATGAGATCAGCGGTGTTTTATTTTGTAGCGATTCAACTTTTGTCATTAACTTAGGTCGGTTACATTCTTCTGACCACTCAAGTTTTGAAGAGAAGCATCACTATGCTGCTCATTATTTAATTTATCATCCTGAAAAATTAAATAATAGATTTCGTCCCAAATCATGGTTTAGCCATAATGGGACAATAATTGAAACTAAAGATTCCATCTTAAATTCACGAATGATTTATAGAATTGAAAAAGATTGGGAATTTGTTTGGTAATAAAATTTCAATTTTCCTTTCACTAGAAATTCGTTTTAAAATAACTAAAATTGGTTAACTGAATTCATCTAATTTTTTTTGTAAAAAATATATCAAATGTTTTTGATTATAAATCTAGGTCCACTTTTTTGGAATATCATTCTCGGCGTAATCGCGCTACGAATAATATTTTTGATTTTAAAAATGGTCAATGCCGATTCCCGAACAGTTAAACATGCTGGAAAAATAGCACTTAATATTTTTGTAATTACATTGTTATTTTTTTATAGCGGTTTTTACCAATTTCATTTCGCTTACAATATTAATGATTTTTATACAGAAAAAACACTCACTCCAAAAGCAGAAATTATTGAGAAATTGGACTCTTTTAAATTAGCCTCGCAAGAAGTTTTAACTGATTATGACATTTTACTAAAAAGCCTTCGCATGAATAAATTTACCAAAAGAGGTTGTGTCAATTACAAAAAATTAAATCAAAAGAGTAAAAGAGTTGACCCAGAAAACAAACATCGCATCTTAAATAAATTGCTAAAAGAACGAACGGTCAACAATTTTTCATTGTGTTCAGATTCTACGCTCCTCTTTAGAATTGGCAATATCTCTTCCTCCGATTATTCTTATTTTGAAGATAAACATCATTTTACCGCTCATCAATTAATTTATCATCCCCAAGGAATTTTCCAAAAACCAATTTATTATTCCACATTTATTGGTTCAGAAGACACTAGAATAAATCTACAATGGATTTATCGAATTGAAAAATACTGGAAATCTATGCGGTAACAATAGACTTTATTTTAAATAGAATTGCAAGAGAGATCGTAAAAAATCTAACGTTCAATAGCAGACGAATAAAGCCTAATATTCGTTTTCTTTTTTTAATTAAAAAACTCTCCTAAAAAATCCGTTTTTTTGCAGAAATAATCATTCAAAAAAATGGAAGAATTTATAGACTACTTTCCCGACTTGACGGAAGAACAATTGGCTCAATTCGCTCAACTCGGCGAACTCTACGCAGAGTGGAATGCTAAGATTAACGTCATTTCTCGAAAAGACATTGACAATATTTATGAAAAACATATTCTTCATTCTTTGGCAATTGCTAAAGTGATGAGATTCGAACCTGGAGCAGATGTTTTAGATTTAGGAACAGGTGGTGGATTTCCAGGTATTCCCTTGGCGATACTTTTTCCTGAAACTAAATTTACCCTCGTCGATGGTATTCGGAAAAAAATAACGGTCGTCCAAGGAGTTGCTGAAGCACTAGGATTAAAAAACGTGGTCGCCAAACAAGCTCGTGCCGAAGAAATGAAAGATCAAAAATTTGACTTCATCGTCACCCGAGCAGTCGCTAGTTTAGATAAATTAATGGTGTGGACTCAACGACTCTTTAAAAAAGACCAGCAGCATTTTATGCCGAATGGATTGATCGCACTTAAAGGTGGTGATTTGAAAAAAGAAATTAAGACTTTGGGCAAAGGACATTATGTGGAAAAATATTCTGTTTGGGATTTTTTCGAAGGAGAATTCTTTGAGGAGAAATTTGTTATTTATGTGCAGGGGTAAAATTTAGTAATTGTAGGTACTGGTAACCAAATTTTATCAATTAAGGCTGTTAGCGCTTCAAGCACTAACAGCCTTTTTTACAAAAAAAAAACTTAAAAATATTTTTTAACTTTAACCGCATTCCCTAAGGAATGCGAATAAAATAGATTCAGAATTTTCGGTCGCTTATTTTGTTCTTAGTTTTTGCTTTGAAAGCAGGAGTTTATCTGGATAAATGATTGATTTCAAAGGGGAAAATAAGGACAAAAGAAGTAGTGAAAATTCTGAATCTATTTAGTTCGCATTCCTAAGTACACAATTAAAAATAATTTTCAGAATGAATAAAATCAAACTACTTTCCTTGATGCTAGTGCTGACTTTTTTAGGTCAAAATATCCTAGCACAAGTTACCTTCCAACGCAATGGCGTCTACGATGAGCGAGAAGGATTCTACGCATTTACCAACGCGACTATTTTTAAATCCTACAACGAAAAAGTTGAGAATGCAACGATGATTATCAAAGATGGTCGAGTGCAAACGATTGGACAAAAAATTCCAATCCCAGCTGGCGCAGTCGTAGTCGATCTCAAAGGAAAATTTATCTATCCTTCCTTCATCGACTTGTATTCGAGTTACGGAATTCCCGAGGCTGAAAAAGCGGAAAGAAGTGCTAGAAGAGTACAACAATTTAATTCTAAAAAAGAAGGAGCTTACGGTTGGAATCAAGCCTTGAAACCTGAGTTTCGAGCGCATGAAAATTTCAGCACAGACGACAAGGCCGCTAAAAAATATCGAGATGCAGGATTCGGAACGGTCATGGCGCATCAAGCAGATGGCATCAGTCGAGGAACGGCTACCTTGGTGACACTTGGCGAAGATACCGAGCATCAAGTAATTTTGAAAGAAGAAACTGCGCACATACTTTCTTTCAAAAAAGGAACTTCTCCTCAGAGTTACCCAGGTTCTTTGATGGGCGGAATTGCCTTGTTGCGACAAACTTACCTGGATGCCAACTGGTATAAAAGTGGAGGGAAAAATAAAGAATTAAATCTCTCTCTCGAAGCATGGAATGAGATTAGTTCCTTGCCAGCCATTTTTGATGTTCGGGAAAAATTAGAAGGATTGCGAGCAGCTAAATTGGGAAAAGAGTTTGGTGTAAAATATATCCTCAAAGGAAATGGCGATGAATATCAACGATTGAATGAATTGAAAGCGACCGGTTGTTCGATGATTTTACCCGTGAAATTTCCTGATGCATTCGACGTCGAAGATCCTTACGATGCGATGTTGGTTTCCCTGGCACAAATGAAACATTGGGAATTAGCTCCAACTAATTTATCTAGAATTGCCAAAGCTGGAATCGAATTTACTTTGACGACAGATGGTTTAGATAAAAAATCTGACTTTTTGAAAAATGTAAAAAAAGCCATCAAGCATGGTTTGTCAGAGGAAGAAGCGCTAAAGGCGATGACGCATACACCTGCTAAGATGATGGGAATGTCCAAGCAAGTTGGAAATTTGAAGTCAGGAAGTTTCGCCAATTTTATTGTGACCTCTGATAATATTTTTGGAGAAAAAGCAAAAATTCATCACAACTGGGTGAAAGGAAAACCTTTTGTTTTGAAAAAATTAGACGAAGTAGATTTGGAAGGAAACTATAGTTTAAAAGTGGGCGATCAAACTTTTAAATTAATGGTGGATAGCGACAACAAAATGAAAGTCGAAGAAAATGACTCCACTAAAATTGATGTCAAATCTAAAATTTCTAATGGTTTAATCACCCTTACTTTTTCCCCTACAAAAAAGGAAACCAATCTCTTCCGATTGTCTGGAACAATTGGCGAAAAAGAATGGTCAGGTAATGGAACTTTGATCGACGGAACTTGGACTTCTTGGTCTGCCAAATATGAAAGTACTCCTGAGAAAAAAGACGACGACAAAAAAGCAGAGAAAAAGAAAGGCAAGGGAAAAGGGAAAGGCAAAAAGGACAAAGCAAAATCTGATGATAAATTAGGTGATGTAATTTACCCTTTCATGGCGCATGGTTACAAAGAGCGACCAACCGAAAATAATTACTTGATCAAGAATGCGACGGTTTGGACAAATGAAAAAGGTGGAATTTTAGAAAATACCGATGTCTTAGTTCAAAATGGAAAAGTCGTGGAGATCGGAAAAAATATCAACAAAGATATTGGAACTCGTATCGATGGAACGGGGATGCATTTGACTTGCGGAGTGATCGATGAACATTCACACATTGCGATTTCGAGAGGAGTGAATGAATGTACCGAAGTGAGTACGGCAGAAGTGAGTATTGCAGATGTGGTGGACTCGGAAGACATTGATATTTATCGACAACTTGCAGGTGGTGTGACGACTTCGCATTTATTGCATGGGTCATGTAATCCGATTGGAGGACAGTCTGCGATTATCAAATTACGTTGGGGATTTTCACCAGAAGAAATGAAGTTTGAGAATGCACCTGGTTTTATAAAATTCGCTTTAGGTGAAAATGTAAAAAAATCTCGCTCTAGTTCTAACAATAGATTCCCGGATACTCGAATGGGAGTGGAGCAAGTTTACCGAGATTATTTTACGCGCGCCAAAGAATATAAAATTGCTAGCCAACGAAAAGAAGCAGGCTTCCGCAGAGATTTAGATTTGGAAACAGTCGTTCAAATTTTGGATGGAAACAGATATATTTCTTGTCACTCTTATGTGCAATCTGAGATCAACATGTTGATGCATGTAGCAGATGAAATGGATTTTAAAGTCAACACTTTTACTCATATTTTGGAAGGGTACAAAGTAGCGGATAAAATGGCGAAGCATGGAGCAGGAGGTTCGACCTTCTCTGATTGGTGGGCGTATAAGTATGAAGTAGTTGATGCGATACCTTATAATGCAGCATTGATGCACGAGCAAGGAGTGTTGACGGCGATCAATTCTGATGATGCAGAAATGGCTCGACGATTGAATCAAGAAGCTGCCAAAGCGGTGATGTACGGAGGTGTTTCGGAAGAGGATGCGTGGAAATTTGTCACGTTGAATCCTGCGAAATTATTACACATCGATCATAAAGTAGGAAGCATCAAGGAAGGAAAAGATGCAGATTTGGTTTTATGGAATGATCATCCACTTTCTGTTTATGCGCGAGCTGAGATGACTTTCGTTGATGGTCTAAAACTTTTTGATCGAAAATTAGATGTTGAGATTCGAAAGGAAATTGCAGCAGAACGAAATCGATTAATTCAAAAAATGTTAGCCAATAAAAAAGGTGGGGGGAAAACTCGTCCTGCCAAAGGGAAGAAATCTAGACACTATCATTGCGATGATTCGGAAGATGAAATGATTGATTAATAATTTTTTGATTTAGCGGTCTTAGTCCATATTGGCTAACATCGCTCGTATGAATTTTAAAACATTTTTAGAAATGATTTTTTGGTTATTCAAAAGTTAAAATCAAAAACGACCGAAGGAAGTGGAGAGGTTAATTTTTGAATAACTCAAAACAAAAAATCATTTCTAAAATCAAATAAGTCTAAATGAAATTTTTAAATATAATATTATTCATGTGCCTTGCTTGGAGCTTAACTGCGCAACCTGCACCCGCTCCGCCACAAAAAGGAAAAATCGCCATTCTTGGAGCAACCGCACATTTAGGAAATGGAAAAGTGATTGCGAATAGTTTAATCACTTTTGAAAATGGAAAATTGCTAGTAGTCGCAGATATGACGGGTATTCGAATAGACCAAAACTCATTTGCCAAAATAATTAATGCCAATGGGAAACACGTTTATCCAGGATTTATTGCAGCCAATACTGCACTTGGTTTAAATGAAATTTCAGCAGTCAGAGCAACTCGAGATGATCGAGAAATCGGAAATCTGAATCCACACATTCGAGCGATCGTTGCTTACAATACAGACTCAAAAGTAACTCCAACCATCCGTTCCAATGGAATGTTGATGGCTCAAATTGTTCCTGGCGGAGGAAGAATTGATGGTCAATCGAGTGTGGTTCAATTGGATGCCTGGAACTGGGAAGATGCAGCTTATAAAATGGATGATGGCATTTATTTGTCTTATCCTTCGATGGTAAGTTGGAGTTGGAGAACTCGATCGGTGAGTAAAAACAAAAAGTATGCGGAGCAATTGCAAGAAGTAGAAGACTATTTTACCGAAGCGTATGCGTACTCAAAAAATAAAAAATTGTCTTCCAAAAATTTGAAGTTCGAAGCCATGCGAGGCTTGTTTGATGGAAGCAAAAATTTATATGTAAAAACCAATGCTGCTAAATCAATCATGGAAGCGGTTTTATTATTTAAGAAATTCAACATTACACCAGTCATCGTTGGTGGAGTTGAATCTTGGATGGTGGCTGATTTTTTGAAGAAAAATAATGTTCCAGTCATGTTATCAAAAGTGCATGACTTGCCAGGTTCTGAGGATACGGATATTGACCAACCATTCAAAACTCCTCGCATGTTGCAAGAAGCAGGAGTGCTTTGGTGCTTCCAAATGGATGAAGTGGCGCAGTCTCGAAACCTTCCTTTTCAAGCAGGTCATGCAGTTGGTTTTGGTTTGGAAAAAGAAGATGCCATTGCTGGACTGACTTTGAATACGGCCAAAATTTTAGGCATCCACAAAATGGCTGGCTCACTTGAAGTCGGAAAAGATGCGACGCTTTTTATTAGTTCAGGAGATGCTTTGGACATGCGTACCAATCAGGTGGAAGTTGCATTTATTCAAGGAAGAGAAATTGACTTGGGAACGAAACAGAAAGATTTGTACAAGAAATTTAAAACGAAATACGAGAATCAAAAATAGATTTTAAAACGAAACATTGCCTAAAATAAAGCAGGGTTAATAGCGTAATGAAAGAGGTTGATAGCCTATTTAGATCTTTGCAAAATATTTATTAATAAACTTTAAATAATTTTATTTTGGCAAAATTAGAAATTCTTATTGGAGTAGCCACAGCGTTTCTGTTAGGCGTTGTTGCGGTAGAAGGATAGGATTTTTTTAGTTAAAAAAAAGGCATTTTGGATTACAATTCAAAATGCCTTTTTTCGTTTTTGAAAAATGAATGACTACTTTGGTTAAACAATTTCTAAATATATATTGATATGAAAAAGAGATACTTGCTTCTGTTTTTGTTGTTATGTTCTTTTATAAAAATGAATAGCCAGCATTCACTTGCCCGCCAATGGAATGAAAAAGTACTGAATTCTATCCGATCAGATTTTGCCAGACCTACCGTTCATGCTCGAAATCTTTTCCATACTTCGATTGCGATGTATGATGCTTGGGCTTTTTATGGAGGAGAAGCGGAAACTTATTTTTTGGGAAAAACGGTCAATGGATTTACCTGTACGGCAAGAAATATTGACACACCATTCAGCATCGAAGAGGCTCAAGCTCAAGCCATGAGCTATGCGGTGTATCGCCTGATTAGGCATCGATTTCAGAATGCTCCAGAGGTGGATTTGATCTATGAAGATATTGATAGTTTTATGGATTCCTTGGGGTATAATATTAATTATACTTCTATCGATTATTCTTGTTCTCCTGCTGCGATGGGAAACTATATGGCAGATCAGTTAATTAAATATGGATTGCAAGATGGCTCGAATGAAATAGATGATTATGCTAATCGGTTTTATGAACCGGTCAATTCTCCCATAGTATCAAGTGCTAATTTTGTTCGTTATGAGGTAATCGAAGATATAAATCGTTGGCAGCCCATCTCATTTCCCGGAGGGTTTGTAGGACAAGGAGGTTTTTCTTTAGATAGAATAGTTCCAGAATTTTTAAGTCCAGAGTGGGGGCAAGTTTCCCCCTTTTCCCTTCAGTCAGAAGATTTGGCGATT
>Ga0209712_10000433_pt1 | contig 37733 bp, 44 predicted proteins | sample ArcOceMetagenome_FD_187443 | JGI IMG/M metagenome (GOLD analysis project Ga0209712, IMG submission 187443) | Marine eukaryotic phytoplankton communities from Arctic Ocean - Arctic Ocean - Greenland ARC118M Metagenome (SPAdes) (version 2) | ecosystem: Environmental > Aquatic > Marine > Oceanic...
ATACCTCAGCAAAAATTGCTGAATTACAAAATTATTTAAAACTATAACTATGGATATTGTTAAACAAGCGGAAGCTTTTGAACTAAAACCTCTCACTTTCAAAACTACAAGTGAACGTATTGAAGCTTCTAGAGAAGTAAAAGGCTTAATATTAGGAGTAAACGAGATTTACAAGACCAATAAAGAGCCCGAATTAATGGATTTAATGAAACGACTAACTGTCATAAAACAAAAAATTGAAAAACGTTTAAAAGGACGTCCCCTACAAGCATGAGAAAAATTATTATTATTGGCGGCTCTAAAGGAATTGGAAAAGCAATTACAGAAAGTTTACTTTCAAATCATCAGGTTATCAATATCAGCAGGACTCCTCCTGAATTTCAACACCAAAATTTATCGCACCATACCTGTGATATATTAACTGACGAATTGCCTTCAATTGAGGCTGCAGATGGATTGATTTATTGTCCAGGAAGTATAAACCTTAAACCCTTTAACAGGTTAAGTATAGAGGATTTTAGAACAGATTTTGAAATTAATGTAATAGGAGCTGTAAAAACTATACAGGCGTACACAAAAGCGCTTTCTCAGAGTGAATCAGCTTCAATTGTATTATTTAGTACGGTGGCTACCAAGCTAGGAATGCCTTTTCACGCTAGTGTAGCAACAGCAAAGTCGGCAGTTGAAGGCCTTACTAAATCTGTTGCAGCGGATTTAGCTCCCAAAATAAGAGTTAATGCTATTGCACCAACCATAACCAATACAGAACTTGCTGCAAAATTTCTTAGAAATGAGCGCATGGTAGAAAGTACGATACAACGTCATCCTTTAAAAAAATACTTAGAACCTTCAGAAGTAGCTGCCATGGCAAACTACTTATTGTCGGATGTATCTAAGTCGATTTCGGGTCAAATATTTAATTTAGACTGTGGGATTGTCTCCCTCAAACTTTAAGATGATTAGTATGATTAAATTTAGCACGTTGCTTATCCTATTTCAATTTTTAATTAATCCAACTTCAGAACTTAAATCTCAAGAAAACATGTCTTTATATAATATTAAAATTAATGCTATCGACGGCACTCCTATCGACTTAAACAATTACAAAGGCAAACACATACTCTTTGTAAACGTGGCTTCAGAATGTGGATTCACGGGTCAATATGAAGATCTTCAAAAACTTTATGACACCTACCAAGATAAGCTAATGGTCATTGGAGTGCCTTGCAATCAATTTGGAGGGCAAGAACCAGGAACGTCAGTTGATATACAAACCTTTTGCAAGAAAAATTACGGCGTCACTTTTTTAATTACAGAAAAAGTGGATGTAAAAGGTAAAAACCAACATCCTTTATACCAATGGCTAACTGATAAAGATTTAAACGGAGTTGAAAACACAACTGTAAAATGGAACTTCCATAAGTACCTAGTAGATGGTAAGGGGCAGTTTGTAGATTATTACTACTCCATTACAAAGCCATTAAGCAGTAAAATAACCCGTCAATTCAAGTAAGTTATGTTTGGAATATTCAAGAAAAAAACCGCAGTAGAAAAACTCCAGGACCGATACAAAAAACTGATGTCGGAATGGCATGAACTTTCAACTACAAACCGTTCCGCAAGTGATTTAAAATATGCTGAAGCACAAAAAATATTAGATGAAATAGATAAACTTAATGGCTAAATGAAATTTTATAAAAGTTACTTAATATTTATTTTTATAAACTTTAGTGCATTAGGTATTGGAACTTGGCTCATGAACGATGGTCCAAGAACAGAGTGGTATACAAACCTTAACCAGGCTCCTTGGTCGCCTCCAGGATGGGTGTTTGGTGTTGCATGGAGTAGTATTATGCTGCTTTTTTCTGTTTTCATGACATACTTAATACGAGTAGACAAATCCAAAAAAGTGCTAGTGCTATTTAGCGTTCAATTTGTGCTAAATGTTTTTTGGAATTATCTATTTTTCAATCAACACTTAATAATACTAGGACTTCTTAACATTATATTTTTAACATTTTTAATGCTTTACTTTTTGATTGCCTATAAATATGTTCTCAAAAATAAACGCTTTTATGTACTGCCCTACTGTATATGGTTAGTACTAGCAACTTCATTAAATCTATATATCGCTTTATACAATTAAAAATGAAAATTTACAGATTACATAAAAAACAAAACTTTCCAATTAGTGTTGAAAAGGCGTGGGCATTTTTATCAAATCCTGAAAACCTTAAAATTATCACCCCAGAGTATATGAGTTTTGATATTTTATCTGGAGCAGATCGCCCGATGTATCCGGGACAAATTATCCAATACATTGTGACTCCTATTTGGGGAATAAAAACCAAATGGGTTACTGAAATTACTCAAGTAAAAGATCAACACTATTTTGTTGATGAACAGCGTTATGGCCCCTATGCGTTATGGCATCATAAGCATTTCATTAAGGCTATTGATGGTGGTGTAGAAATGGAAGATATCATTGACTACAAAGTACCTTTGGGTTGGCTCGGTCAGCTTGTACACCCCTTTATTGTGAAGCCGAAATTAGAAGAAATTTTTGCACATAGGCAGAAAAAATTAACCGAATTATTTGGAGACTACTAATGAATTCAAACGTTACACTTTTTTGGTTTAGAAGAGATTTGAGACTGCATGATAATCATGGACTATATCAGGCCATGAAAGATAATGAGTCTGTACTTCCAATGTTTATTTTTGACCAACAGATCCTAGACTCCTTGCCAAAGCAAGATGCAAGGGTTGAGTTTATTCACGAACAGCTTACTAAAATAAATAAAACTTTAAAATCATTCGGAAGTCAACTAGCGGTTTTTAACGGAATTCCGGAAACTATATTTAACCAGCTACTTTGTGATTATGAAGTAAGTTCTGTTTATTGTAACCACGATTATGAGCCCTATGCCCTGTCAAGAGACCAATCCATTGCAGACTTATTAAAAGCCAAGTCTATTCCTTTTAAATCTTACAAAGATCAGGTAATTTTTGAACGAAATCAAATTACAAAAGATGACGGACTTCCTTACAAAGTATACACCCCTTATTCAAAAAAATGGCTCACTGCATTTGATGCAAATCAATGTGAAAGTTATAAATCAGAAGATTTGCTAGAGAACAGTTATCAAAGTACAAATCAAAACTGGGTTGAACTGAAAGATATGGGTTTTGAACCTAGCCCGGTTAAAGTTGCGCCGTTTGATATCGATGATGGGATTATAGAGAATTATGAAGCTACAAGAAATTTCCCTGCTATAAACGGGACTTCAAAATTAGGACCCCACTTAAGGTTTGGATCTGTAAGTGTTCGTCAAATAGTGTCTAAGGCTATTCAATTTGAAACTACAGTTTTTTTAAAGGAATTAATATGGCGGGAATTTTTTATGCAGATTTTATGGCATTTCCCTCACACAGTTACACAGAGTTTTAAGCCCCAATACGAAGCTATTAAATGGCGAAATAACACTTCAGAGTATCAAAAATGGTGTGACGGAGTTACAGGATACCCTCTAGTAGATGCGGGAATGAGAGAATTAAATAAAACTGGGTTTATGCACAATCGCGTACGCATGCTTGTTGGTAGTTTTTTATGTAAGCACCTTTTGATCGATTGGAGATGGGGAGAAGCCTATTTTGCTGAAAAGCTTCACGATTTCGAACTTTCTAGTAATGTTAGTAATTGGCAGTGGGTGGCTGGTTGCGGGGTTGATGCAGCACCATACTTTAGGATTTTTAATCCCACTACACAGGTTACCAATTTTGACAAAGAACATTTGTATATTAAAAAATGGGTTCCTGAATACCAAGAATTAACTTACCCTACTCCAATGGTTGACCACAAATTTGCTAGAGAACGCTGTCTTAAAACTTACAAAGAAGCTTTGGGTAAATAATTAGAGCTTTTTTACATACTGAGTGATAATCACAATATGTTGACCATCGACCTTACCTTCAATATAGTTAGCATTTTCGTGATCTAATGAAATTCGCCTCACAGCAACTCCTTGTTTGGCGACCATACTAGAGCCCTTCACTTTTAAATCTTTAATAAGAACAACACTGTCTCCAGCTTCAAGAATAACGCCATTTACGTCTCTGTGAATAAGCTTAGCAGCTTCCTCTACTCCGTCACCAAGAGCTTTTGCCCATTCTAAAGAATCATCATCTAAGTACATCATGTCCAATAGGTCCTGAGACCATCCCGAAGACAATACGCGATTTAGCATACGCCATGATAGTACTTGAACTGGAGGAAACTCACTCCACATACTATCGTTAAGACAACGCCAATGATTAGGGTCTATTAAACTAGAATCACCTAACTGTGAAATACAACTACTACAAGCATAAATACTATCAGTTAAGTTTACACCTTTTGAAGGTTGGATGGTAAATGTATTTAAGTTATCTGATGCTTTACACAACTCACAAGAGTTGAGACTTCTTTTTTGAAGTTCAGTTTCTAACTTCATAAATCTATACGTTCTATCTTGGCGCCAATAGCACGTAAACGATCATCAATATTTTCATAACCCCTATCAATCTGTTCAATATTATGAATTGTTGAAGTTCCTTTTGCAGACAATGCTGCTATTAATAATGAAACTCCTGCTCGAATATCTGGAGAGGTCATTGTGGTCGCTTTCAAAGTAGATTTAAAATCGTGACCTATAACAGAAGCGCGGTGTGGATCACAGAGAATAATTTTAGCGCCCATATCAATTAATTTATCAACAAAGAACAGACGGCTTTCAAACATTTTTTGATGGATTAAAACACTGCCTCGGGCTTGTGTTGCAACCACCAAAATAATACTCAATAAATCTGGTGTAAAACCAGGCCAAGGCGCATCTGAAATAGTTAAAATTGAGCCATCTATGTAATTTTGAACTTCATAACCATTGGTATGTGCCGGTATATAAATATCGTCACCCTTTCGTTCTAAAGTAATTCCTAACTTTCGAAATACGCTAGGGATTACACCTAAATTTTCCCAACTGACATTTTTTATAGTTAACTCACTTTTAGTCATGGCTGCTAGTCCTATCCAACTACCAATCTCAATCATATCGGGTAACATTGTATGCTCAGTGCCTCCTAAATTCTTAACCCCTTCTATAGTTAGCATATTTGAACCGATACCAGAAATTTTGGCACCCATTCTATTAAGCATTTTACAAAGCTGTTGTAAGTATGGCTCACAGGCAGCGTTATAAATTGTGGTGGTTCCGGTTGCAAGAACAGCCGCCATTACTATATTAGCAGTTCCTGTTACAGAAGCCTCGTCTAATAGCATATAAGTTCCTTTCAACTCTTTCGCTTCTACCCCATAAAAATGATCCTCACGGTTGTATCTAAAACTTGCTCCTAACTTAATAAATCCTTCAAAGTGTGTGTCCAAACGCCTACGGCCAATCTTATCACCACCTGGTTTTGGGATATATCCTTTTCCAAAGCGTGCCAAAAGGGGGCCAACAATCATAATTGACCCTCTAAGACCGCGACCGTCAACCTTAAAGGCTTCCGTTTCTAAGTATTCTAAATTGATTTCGTCAGATTGAAAAGAATAACTTCCTTTCGCTAACTTGTTAACTTTAACTCCCAACTTACTTAATAAATCAATAAGCTTATTGACATCAATTATTTCAGGTATATTATGTATTGTAATTTTTTCTGGCGACAGTAAAACAGCACATAGTATTTGAAGAGCTTCATTTTTTGCGCCTTGTGGCTGTATCGACCCTTTTAATTGGTGACCACCTTCAATTTTAAAAGTTTTCAATGTTAAGTAATTTAAATTAGTAGTTATAAGAAGACGTTCTTAGAAATTCAATAGAATTAGTAACGTTTGCGATTCCTTTGATGATTGGTCTTTTTTACAGGCTTTTTGTTGGTAGCGAACTTACGTTGTGTTTTTAGTAAGCTTGAAGAGTCACTTAAATCCTCTTTACTTCCACGTAAATCAATCTTACCGTCAGAAAGCTCAAAAAGATGTTTAAATATAACACTGTCTTCTACCGTGTCTTTGTTCCAATTTAAAAAAGACTTTTTCATATGATTCGCTATAGTATACTCTAAAGCTTCTTTCATATCTCCAGCTTCCCATGTATTGGCTACATCAATCATTGTTTTTATATTATTACCATAAAAACGATATTTAGGAAAGTTTTGTGGATACTTTAAAGGTTCTGGACGAACACTAAGCATTTCCTCTGTTGGAATTTCAAAAGGAGAATCCGCATCTAACTTTAAATCAGACATAATAAATAGCTGATCCCAAAGCTTGTGTTGGAAATCAGGAACATCTCGTAAGTGAGGTTGCATATTTCCCATTATTGAGATGATAGCCTTTGCTAAACGGTTACGTTCTTCCTTGGATTCTTGAGCTACTGCATGATTAATCATTTTCTGAAGATGTCTTCCATATTCAGGAATGATTAAGTGTTCTCTTTCGGTATTATATTGTAATTGATCTGTTAACGCTGTCATGTTGGCGATCTTTGTTTTAAAAATTAAGTTTTTGCAAAATACAAAAAAATAGTGTGAGTATGGGAGAAATAAAAAAGATGATAAAAAGCGTGTTATTTAGAGTGAAATAACGCCATCTACTAAACGACCAACTTCCTTGTATTTTTCAATAACAGCATCTGGACTCTTCATAACTACATTAACTGAAACGCTCACATAGGTGCCTTTTTTAGAAGGAATTTTTTGTATCACTGCTCCAATATTATCAAAAATAGTTTCAATCGTGTTAACTTTTGATGGATTTGATTTGATAATAAACTTATATAAATACTCAGAAGGCCAGCTAGAAGTGTCTTGTAGCTTTTCTTTTAAGTTACTATAAAATGTTTCTGGGTTAGAAGATGTATCCATTATTTCTCACTAAGAGTACAAATATACATTATATCTGATTTTTTATTTCACTTTTAAATCACGAATTTTACAAGAATTAAAAATAATAATTTGAAGACTCAAAAAATTGCACTTATTGGAGGTCCAAGCACTGGAAAAACAACTTTAATTAAGGCTCTTAAATCCAAAGGTTATTATTGTATGGAAGAAATTTCCAGACAAATAACACTTGATGCGCAAGAAAAAGGTATTGATCAGCTTTTTTTAGAGGATCCTTTACTGTTTAGTAAACAATTATTGTTAGGAAGGCAAACACAGTTTTTGGAAGCAGACTCTATTAATGATAAGCTTGTATTCTTTGACCGTGGTCTTCCAGATGTTGTCGCGTATTTAGATTATCTAAATAGCAGCTATCCTGAGTCATTTAAAACAATTTGCAGAAAACACACATACGATGTGATATTTATTTTAAAGCCCTGGGAAGCAATTTATGAGCAAGACAATGAACGTTATGAGACTTTTGAACAAGCGCTTATAATTAATAATTTCCTTATTCATTCCTACAAAGAGTTTGGATACAACTTAGTTGACATTCCATTTGGAACCGTTCAAGAAAGAATCGATTTTATTATTAATCATTTAGCAGAAAAAAAATGAAGTATCCAATTGAAATATTGGAACACTATTGGAATTTTCATGAATTCAAGCCGCAACAAGAAGCAATCATTGAGGCTGTTTTAGCTAATGAAGACTGTATAGCCCTGTTACCTACAGGTGGTGGTAAATCAATATGCTTTCAAATACCAGCCTTGATTAGAGAAGGTATTTGTATTGTTGTATCCCCTTTAATTGCATTAATGCAAGACCAAGTCAACACTCTAAATGCTAAAGGTATTAAAGCAATGGCTTTAACCAGCGGGTTTAGCTATGATGATATCGATCGAATGTTAGATAACTGTATCTACGGGGACTATAAATTCCTATATCTATCGCCTGAAAGATTACAGCAAGATTTAGTGCAACAACGCATAAAGCAAATGAATGTTAATCTTATAGCTGTAGATGAAGCACACTGTATTAGTCAATGGGGTCATGATTTTAGGCCTGCATATAGAGACATAAAATTATTAAGAACATTACACCCCTCTGTGAACGTCATTGGACTCACAGCTTCGGCAACTTCAAAGGTCGTCGTAGACATTAGTGAACAATTAGACTGCATTGATCCACAGGTCTTTAAAACCTCTTTTCGGAAGTCTAACCTAGCATATTTGAGCTTGGAGTGTGAAGACAAGCTTTTTAGAACTGTTCAGGTATTAAAAAAATATTCAGGAACCTCTATTATTTATGTTCGCAATCGAAAAGCCACTTTAGAAATATCTACTTATTTAAATAAAATAGGGATACCAAGTGGCTATTATCATGGCGGCTTGAGTTCAAAAGAAAAAGAAACACAGTTTGGTCTTTGGACCTCAAATTCAAACCAAGTAATGGTCGCTACCAATGCCTTTGGAATGGGTATTGACAAAGCCGATGTTCAATCTGTAATTCACCATAATTTGCCCGAGAGCCTGGAGAGCTACTACCAAGAAGCAGGCAGAGGAGGGAGAAATGGAGAAAGAGCATATGCTGTTATACTTATAAATAGCGCTGATGAATTAGACTCTAAAAACAAGTATCTCAATTCGCTACCAGACATTAAATACTTAAAGAACGTTTACAAAAGACTGTGTAACTATTTCCAAATTTCTTATGGTGAAGGGGTCGATTCAGTTCATAATTTTAACTTTAAACTCTTTTGTAGCACTTACAAACTACCCTCATTATTGACATATAATGCGCTTAAAACTTTAGACCGTACGAGCATCATTTCGTTAGAAGAGCGATTTAAAAATTCGGCATTTATAAAGATTCTGATAAAAAACTCGGCCTTGTTTGAATATCTTGAAAAACATCCAAAAAAAGCCCTCATAATGAAAGTTATTTTAAGGGCACATGAAGGGGTTTTTGATCATTTAACCGAAATTTCAATTCAAGACATCATTAAAAAAACAAAATTAAATGAAGTCGAGGTCTCTGCGACACTAGACTCATTAAATAAAGCTGAAATTATAGCATTTGAATCCTCAAAAACAGATGCTAAAATTACTTTTATTGAACCTAGGGAAGATGATAAAACGATTCATAGGATTTCAAAAATAATAAAACAACAACACGCATTAAAAAAAACACAACTGCAGTCCGTTTTTGATTATGTGAAAAATGATGGAATTTGTAAAAGTCATAAATTACTGTCATATTTTGAAGAAACTGATTCTTTAGTTTGTGGAATCTGTTCTAGTTGCTTAGAAAGTTTAAAAAACAACTCCTTTACAGAAAAGGATGCTCAATCAGTCCTGTCATTGCTAAGAAACAATGATCTATCTTCTAGAAAAATTGAAGTATTAACTACCTTTGATTCACACAAGTTAATCACTATACTTTCGGACCTTATGGAGAGGGATTTAATTGAAATATCCGATAAAAACACCTACAAACTTAAAGCATTATGAAAAAAGAGGACATCCGTATTGTATTTATGGGAACACCAGAGTTTGCTGTCACAATTCTAGAAGGGTTGTTACATGAAAAATACCAGGTTGTAGGCGTCATTACAGCTCCTGATCGTCCGGCTGGAAGAGGCCAGAAAATACATGAATCTGCTGTAAAAGTTTTTTCAAAATCAAACGGTCTAACGGTATTACAGCCAATAAACTTAAAAGATGAAACATTCTTGAGTGAGTTAAAACATTTAAATGCTAATTTGCAAATTGTTGTCGCTTTTAGAATGCTCCCTAAAGCTGTTTGGCAAATGCCCAAACTGGGCACTTTTAACCTACATGCATCCTTACTTCCAGATTACAGAGGAGCAGCCCCTATAAATTGGGCGATCATAAATGGTGAAAACACCTCTGGCGTAACTACCTTTTTTATTGATGAAAAAATTGATACAGGTGCTATAATTTTACAATCAAATATATCTATCGCCCCATCTGATACTGCAGGAAAACTACATGACAAATTAATGGCCCTTGGAAGTAAAGTAGTCATTAAGACCATTGAAAAAATAAAAAATGGTGCTGTAGAAACAATCATACAACCCTTAAAAGAAACAAAAACAGCCTATAAACTAAACAAAGACAATTGCAAAATTGATTGGACTTCTAGTCTAGACTCTATTTACAACATGGTTCGTGGACTTCACCCCTACCCAGCTTCTTGGGCTCTTTTACAAAACGGAAATGAACACTTAAACATTAAGATTTATGAAGTTAAAAAACACTATGAAAAACACGACTATATTACAGGTCAACTAATTCTTACTAAAAAGTCAATTCAGGTAGCTGTAAAGGATGGATTTGTTGAATTAATAAACTTTAAATTTCCTGGAAAACGACAAATGGACGCCGCTTCATTTTTAAATGGATTTACCTTTCAGGAAAATGCACAAATGCTATAACTAATGACAAAAAACGAACTAATCGACCACATGGCTTTAAGTGCTGGGATTTCTAGGAAATCTGCAAACAAAGCCTTAGAAACTTTAATTGACTGCATTTCAGATACGCTAAAAACAGGAGAGCGAATTAACCTTAAAGGGCTTGGCAGCTGGACTCCATATGAAAGAGCTGCTAGAGTTGGACGAAATCCACAAACAAACAAACCCTTAAATATACCAGCAAAAAACACAATTAGATTTAAAGCCAGCACTCAACTAATTAATAGCTTGAACTAGAATCTATTTAGTAATATATTTAGAGCTTAAAACTTTGATATCCTTATTATAAGCGCACATTTAAAGTCTCTATTCGTGTATATAACGAGTCGAAAATGATTTATAAAAATAATTCATTATATTTAGTATGAAATAGTGTACTTGTATATGTCAAATATTAATTTAAAAAAAGGTCATTTATTAATAGCAGAACCATCTATCATTGGAGATCTGTCATTTAATAGATCTATAATTCTAATTGCTGACCACAATAGTGAAGGCTCTATTGGTTTTATTTTAAATAAGCCATTAGATTTCACACTTCAAGATTTAATTCCGGAAATAGAAATTCCTTTTAAAGTATACAACGGTGGTCCTGTAGAACAGGACAATTTGTATTATATCCATAAAATACCTGAACTTATTCCTAACAGCGTTGAGATTTCTAAAGGGTTATATTGGGGTGGTAATTTTCAAAAAGTAACCGAATTAATTCAAAACGATAAATTGAATAGTTATGATATTCGTTTTTTTCTTGGATATTCAGGATGGGAAACCAACCAACTAACATCTGAACTACGTTCAAATACTTGGATTCTTTCTGAAAATAATCTTCACAAAAGTATTATCGAAAAAGTAAATACAAGTTTTTGGAAAGAAAAAATGCTTGAATTAGGCGGCAATTATAGCATATGGTCTAATGCTCCTGAAAACCCCTCATATAACTAGGCTAGTCTTATGGACATATTTAACTTTGCCAATATACTTTGACTAACTATAGCATTATAAGACTTTTTCCTAAAGGCGGAGATTGGTTGAATTCCTTGAATTACGTTAGTAACAAATAATTCATCCGCTTTTTGCAGCTCAAAGGGTGATATTGATTCCTCTACACATTCAAAATCTGGTAGTTTTTTTAGAATCTCTATTACTTGCTTACGCATCACACCTTTTAGACAACCATCTGTTAAAGGTGGTGTTTTAATAATATTATCTTTTACTAAAAAAAGGTTGCCGTTGAGAGCCTCTACAATACTTTTGTTGGTATTAAGCAGCAAACAGTTGTCATATTGATTTTCCTTAGCGTAAACACTTCCTAATACATTAAGAACCTTATTATTGGTCTTTAATGTTGATAACAAACCAGGAGTAATATAGAAATCCTTAAAAAGCTCAATCGTGCAACTAGGCGAGTTTAGAAGGAATAAATCGGAATCTAAAGACTCCGCAGTAATAAAGTATTCAATATCATTAGTATCTGGAGTGTAGAACCCCCCTGGCTTTCTGAAAACGGTTAATTTAACTCGAAAAGAATTTGATTTTGAATTGTTATAAGGCAACAAATCAAGAATTTGAGACTCTAAAAACTCAGGCGTGAATTCCATTGGAATCTCCATTCTTAAAATACGCATCGAAGCCATTAAGCGAAAATAGTGATCTTCCCAAAAGAGTATTTTACCATTTAACGTTTTAATAGTTTCAAAAAGAGCATCACCATAAGCTAAGCCTCTATTAGAAATTGCTACAGTTGCTTGGTCTGATGAAACTAAATGTCCGTTATTATTAATCATAAAAAGAGTCCTGTGAAAACAGGACAAATATAGTTTAAATATAACTATTTTTTAGGAGGAGCCTAAGACTTTCTTAAGATCAGATATTTGATTATCCCATAACATCTTTGTCTCCTCGACCTCATCATTTTCAGAAAAATCAGTAACCATTAACGATACATCTTTAGTGATACCGTCTACTTGAATTCTAATTTCAAAATACGATTGGTCATCATCATCATCAACCCATTTGAATTTGATGCGTTCCCCATTCTTTTTTGAAAGTAATTTAGCATCCTCTTCGGAGTCATCCCAAATAAAAGTAAACAACTCACCTCTAGAGTTTACATTATCAGCAAACCACTCAGAAAGTCCCGAGGGGGTTGATATATATTGAAACAATAATTGTGGAGAGGCTTGTATAGGGAATTCTAATTCGAACTTAGTTTTAGTGCTCATCTTAAATTTTAGATTATAAAAAATTGAATATATACATAAATTGGTTATTTAAGTAGCAATTTTAATTTTTTTTTATAGGGATATTTGTTTGTGAGGCATTATTTTGTTTTTATATTTGCAGCCATCTAATTATGGCGAGGTAGCTCAGCTGGTTAGAGCGTCGGATTCATAACCCGGAGGTCGGGGGATCGTGCCCCCCTCTCGCTACAAAAAAACCCTTGAATAATTCAAGGGTTTTTTTTATATAATTTAAGAAACTGTCTCTGTTAATTCTTCGAGGGTCAATAGTTTTTGCTCTCCAGTATGCATGTCCTTGAATAGGTATTTGTTTTGTGCTATTTCAGACGCGCCTACCATTACAACAAAAGGAATCTCCCTCTTGTTACAATACACCATTTGTTTTTTTATTTTTACAAAATCAGGATATAATTCTGAGGCTATATTTTTTGATCTTAAACATGAAATCGCTCTTAAACAGTAAAGACTTTCTTCAGAGCCAAAATTGACAAACAATACTTTGGTAGCGGTTGCTTTGTTAGAGGGGAATAAGTTCAATTCTTCCAGAACTAAATAAATTCGATCCAATCCAAAACTAATCCCGACGCCACTGACATCTTTAAGTCCAAAAATACCTGTAAGATCATCGTAACGCCCTCCCCCACCAATAGAACCCATAGGCACATCCGCTGGAGCAGAAACTTCAAATATAGCTCCTGTATAATAATTAAGTCCACGAGCCAAGGTCACATCCATTTGTAAAGACGCTGATTTAAGCCCGATAGACGCAACAGAAGATGCTATAAACTCCAATTCTTCTACGCCTTTTATTCCTTCTATAGAAGTGTTTAAAATAGATTTTAAAGACTGTAGTTGTTCGTTAAAACTACCTGTTAAATTGAATAAAGGTTGTAGTTTAGAAATGCCTTCATTAGAAATTCCCTTAGCAAGCATTTCTTCTTTAACTTTTACTTCTCCAATTTTATCAAGTTTGTCTAACGCCACCGTAAAATCAATAAGCTTGTCTTGAGCGCCAATCAACTCTGCAATACCTGCTAATATTTTTCTGTTATTTATTTTTATAGTGACTCCTTTAAGGTTTAGGTCTGAAAACACAGCATCGTAGAGTTGAATAAATTCAACTTCTTGCCACAAGGACTTGGAACCAACAACATCGGCATCACATTGATAAAACTCTTGAAAACGTCCTTTCTGTGGACGATCTGCCCTCCAAACTGGTTGAATTTGATATCTTTTAAAAGGAAATACAATATCATTTTGATATTGCGCGACATAACGCGCAAACGGAACTGTTAAGTCATATCTCAATGCTTTTTCTGTAATTGAATTTGAAAACCTCGCAAGATTACCTTCCTCAAGTGCTTGTAAATCTGCCTTTTTTACTTTGTCGCCGGAGTTTAAAATCTTAAAGATTAAACGATCTCCTTCTTCACCATATTTTCCTAATAAGGTTTCAGAAAGCTCAAAACTAGGGGTTTCGATAGGCTGAAATCCAAATTTTTTGAAGTTTGACTTTATGGCACTAAAAATGTAGTCGCGATTTGCTAACTGCTTTGGAGAAAAATCTCTCGTTCCTTTAGATATACGTGGTTTAGACACCATAGTTAAGCTTTAATTACAAATATCTTTCTTTTTGTGAACCTATCCAATTAGATCATCAAAATACTTAAAAAGTTCACCTTTAGTAATGGTAGATCCTTGCTTAATTAGCTCAAATATCTTTATATTTTTGTCAGTTTCTATTGATTTGTCTGCATTAAAAAGCTCTACCTCATCAGACATTAAATTCTCTCTAAGCCAAATAAACCCTTGTTTATTTGTTAAATCGATATCCTCTCTTTTAATCTTGAGTCCAATTAATCGCAACTGCGAAGCATCGGTCTTAAACAAATACATGTGTTGCGGAGCTATATTTTCTAGATACTCTACTTTTGACAATACGCCTTCCCAAACTAAGTCACTAAAAACATCTAGTTCTTCCTCGGCTACAGCTGGCTTGTTCTCTTTAATATCTTTCCATTCTTTAGCGGTAACAGACTGGGTTGCTAGAAAGTTAATAAATTCTTGATTTAGCTCTTCAAACTGTTCTTTAGTTAGTCGTGTATATTTCATCCTTAGTTATAGTTAAAAAATGCGGCCTAATAATAGGGCGCAAATTTATCAAATTACATTGAATTAATATTAAATGAAGCTGCGTAAATGAAAATAAAAAAGCCCACACATAAGTGTAGGCTTTTTGAAATTATGATTTATCAACGTTTAATAGCTAAAATATTAATTAGCTGCGATTATTTCAAACGGTAAATCAACTGCTACATCCCTGTGAAGACGAATAACAGCGTTATATTTACCAAGTCGTTTTACATTACCTCCAGTAACATTAATAAATTTCTTATCAATTGCATGACCAGCTTTATCTAAAGATGCAGCTAAGTCGATATTATTGACAGATCCGAATAATTTATCTCCAGTACCAACTTTTGCTGATATTTTGATTTCTAAAGCTTTTAAAGCTTCCGCTATTGCCTGTGCTTCATCAACGATTTTCTTTTCTTTAAAAGCACGTTGTTTTAAATTTTCTGCTAATACTTTTCTAGCAGATACCGTAGCAAGAATGGCTTTACCACCTGGAATTAAAAAATTTCTACCATAACCGTTTTTAACTGTTACAACATCATCTTTAAACCCCAATCCTTCTACGTCATGTTTTAATATAAGTTCCATAGTTATAATAGTTTTATTTCAATAAATCAGCTACGTACGGCATCAATGCTAGGTGTCTTGCTCTTTTAACAGCGACAGAAACCTTTCTTTGATACTTTAATGAAGTTCCCGTTAAACGTCTTGGCAGTAACTTACCTTGTTCGTTTACAAATTTTATTAAAAAGTCTGGATCTTTATAATCGATATACTTGATACCAGATTTTTTGAAACGACAATATTTTTTTGCTTTGTTGGTGTCAATATTTAAAGGCGTTAAATATCTGATTTCACCATCTTTTTTTCCTTTGGCTTGTTGTTCTATAGACATAATTACGCTTTTTCTTTAAGTTTAACTCTTCTTCTTTCAGCCCATGAGATTGCATGTTTATCTAAACTAACTGTAAGATAACGCATAAAACGCTCGTCACGTCTAAATTCTACTTCTAAAGGGCCTATAGCCTCTCCAGGTGCAGTAAATTCAAATAAGTGGTAAAATCCACTTTTTTTGTTTTGAATTGGATATGCTAATTTCTTTAGCCCCCAATTTTCTTTCGATACCATCTTTGCTCCTTTAGAAACGAGTAAGTCCTCGTATTTCTTTACTGTTTCCTTTATCTGAGTGTCAGATAAAACGGGATTCAAGATGAAAACAGTTTCGTAATGATTCATAAATTTTATAATTTTTTGTTTTAAAATGGCTGCAAAAATAAGTATTAATTATTGTTTAGACAACATTATACTGCTTTATTTATTTGATAAAAATTAATTCGTTTAACGGATTTTAATGAGTTTAAACGGTTTATTTTTTGTAATATTGTCTTATAACGACTCACGTAACAAAAAAAAATGACTTTAAATTGTGTGATTGTTGACGACAATCCAAACCAACGGTTAGCTACTTTAAAACTTATTAACGACCACCCTTCATTAAATTTGATTGGAGAGTTCAGCTCCCCTATTGAATCAAAGAGGTTTTTGTTAACCACCAGAGTAGACCTAATTATTATGGATGTTAATTTTCCTATTTTAGACGGGTTTGATTTGCTTGATATTTATGAGACTCAAACAACAACACCTCCTTTTGTTATAATTGCTAGTGAAGATAAATCAAAAGCGTTTATAGCCTTTAGGTATAATGTTATGGACTTCCTTTCTAAACCTGTTACAAAAAATAGATTTAACGAGGCAATTTCCAGAACGGTTTTACAATCTAAAATGGTTCAAAATTTTGAAGATTTTGATAGCGAACATATTTTTGTAAAAAGCAACTTGAAAAAACGAAAAATTTACATCAATGACATTAAATGGATTGAGGCACTTGGTGATTACGTAAAACTAATAACTAAAGAGAAAAGTTTTGTCATTCTCTCCACGATGAAAGCTTTTGAAAACGAACTTCCAAAAGGCTTGTTTTTGAGAATTCATAAATCATACATCATAAACCTTAAAAAGGTAGATAGATATGACAGTAAACATGTAGAAATTGAAAAAGTAAAACTACCTTTAAGTCGAACACGTAAAATTGAACTAAGTCAGGCTTTAGATGTGATAGTCAATTAATAATTATCTACATTAATTAGCACCCTCACCGCTCTGTAGTTTTTTGTACTCAAAAAAGTAGTTTTAATTTTATTTATGACCCCCTTGGTTTTTACTAATGATTGGTTTTTAGGAATTTTTAATAGTATGTTTTTATGGTATTGATTTCTTATTCTTGAAACTACTGGAAACTCAGGCCCCAAAACATTATCTTTGAAAACACTTCGTAAACTTATAGATAACCACTCGGCACCATCATTTACCTTATTGTAGTCCTTGTGTTTAAGTGTTATCTTGATAATACGACAGTATGGAGGATATTTATAGACACGCCTATCTTCAAGTTGCTCTATAAACATAGATTCGTAATCGTTTATAGAAACTTGTTGAAGAATGGTATGATTTGGATTATATGATTGTATGATTACCTTACCTCTAATATCGGTACGACCGGCACGTCCTGAAACTTGTTGTAGCAACTGAAAACTACGCTCATGAGCTCTAAAGTCAGGGAAATTAATTAACTGGTCAGCATTAAGGACTCCAACTAATTTTACATGCCTAAAATCAAGTCCTTTAGTAACCATTTGAGTGCCAACCAAAATATCAACCTCTTTGTTTTCAAAGCTAGAAATAATACGATCATAACTGTATTTACCTCTAGTAGTATCTAGATCCATCCTAGCAACCTTAGCATCAGGAAATAGCTGTTCTATTTCTTCTTGAATTTGTTCTGTTCCAAAACCTTTACTATCAATCTCGACGCCTCCACAAGCTCCACAAGTATTTTGCATCGCCATCACATAACTACAATAGTGGCACCTTAATTGATTTTTATATTGATGAAATGTTAGACTGACATCACAATTAGGACACTCTGGAGTGTGCCCACAAGTGTGACACGAAACTATTGGAGAGTATCCGCGACGATTTTGAAATAAAATCACTTGAAACCCAGATTCTAGCGCTTCTTTAATTTCAGTAAGCAGTCGATCGCTAAAATGATTTGTCATTCGTTTACGCTTATACTTATCCTGCAGGTCCACCAATTCAATCTCTGGCATCAGAACATTATTAAAACGATGTGTTAGTGGTATATAACCATACTTATTTTGCTTCTTTGCATTATAATAACTTTCAATACTTGGAGTTGCTGAACCTAAAAGGGTTTTAGCCTTAAACAAGGAAGCTAATACAATTGCTGTGTCGCGAGCATGATAGCGTGGAGCAGGATCAAATTGTTTGTAAGATTGCTCGTGTTCTTCATCCACTATAATAAGTCCAAGATTACTGAAAGGCAGCAGCACAGATGAACGAGCGCCTATGATGACTCTTGCTGAATCCGAATTATTAAGAACATGGTTCCAAACTTCAAGCCGTTCATTTTGAGTATAACGCGAATGGTACACTGCTATTTGATTTCCAAAATAACATTGTAATCTGTGAACTAGTTGAGAAGTTAGCGCTATTTCTGGAACCAAATACAAGACTTGCTTACCCTGAGCAATAACGGCTTCCATTTTCTTTACATATATTTCTGTCTTTCCTGATGAAGTGACCCCATGTAGCAAACTAATGTCAAAGGTTTTAAACGAAGTATTAATTTCTTTTAAAGCGATTTCTTGATACTTATTTAGGGACTTTGACACACTTTTATCTGAGTCTTCAAACTTAATACGATCGGTTTGGAAAAAGTATTCTTCAAAAATACCTTTATCAATCAACGTTTTGATTTGTGTAGAAGTAGCTATGCTTTTTGATTTCAACTCCGACACTTTTACTTGAGGTCTCTGTGGTGCTAATGCAAAGTAATTTAAAACAATTTCACGTTGTTTAGCAGAACGACTTAACAGGCTCAATAACCCCTTCAATGCATCTTCATGCTCATAGTTTGAATGAATCTTAACACACCTAATTAGTTTTGGCTTATATTTCTCTAAGACCTCTTGTTCAACAACAATAGCCTTTTTGTCTAATAAATTTTGTAAAACTGGAAAAGCATTTTTTTTATTTAGTATGGTATTAATTTCATCAATTTTCAAGCTAGACTGTTGTTGTAATGCTTCACAAACTAAATACTCTTCGTCACTTAACAAGGACGACTCCAAAACAATAGATTTGTGTAAAGAAATTAACGTTTCACTTTCAAGTAAAAACACACTAGGTAGAGAGGCTCGCAAGACCTCTCCCATTGTACACATATAGTAATTAGAAATCCATTCCCATAATTGAAACTGAAATGGATTTAGAATAGGAGATTTATCTAAAATACTATGAATCGATTTTGCTTCATATGCCGTAGGAGCCTCCTTATGAACTTTATAAACAATCCCTGTATAAATATTTCGCTTCCCAAATGGGACAGCAACCCTAAACCCCGGTTTTAAAAACTGAGCTTCTGCAGCTGTAATAGCATAGGTGAAGTTCCGTTCTAAGGGTAACGGCAAAATCACCTCCACAAAATCCATAGTTGTTAGCTGCATTTTTTCTTTAAAAGTTGAAGGGATGAGTTTAACTCATGTCCTAGGAGAATAATGTTTGCATTCAACCAAAAATAAAATAAGAGAATTAACAAAGCCCCTATAGACCCATACAACTCGTTATATGTTGAAAAATTTTCGATATAAAGACCGAACAAGTAAGAGGATAACAAAATTAAAAACGTGGTAAATAATGCGCCTACGGAAAAGAAACTAGACAATCTACCATCTTTAGTTCCAAAATAATATATGGTAGCCATGCTGATATAGGTCATTAGTACAAAAAAGAAATACTTGGCTTTGGTAACCCAAAACAATTCACTGACAGCATCACCAGCTGTAAATCTTTCAAGAACTGGTGGGATTAAATAGATCTGAGCATATCCAAAGCCAACGACTGTAAATATCAAAAAAACCACTAAAATAATAGCAACCCCGAGAGCATAAACATATTGTTTGATAAAGTGTCGATTCATTTGTTGGTGATATGCATTTTCAAAAGCTGAAAAAACAGCATTAACTCCATTAGCCATTAAAAACATAGATATTAAAAAAACAGTAGACAACAATCCACCTGTATGCGTCTTGTTAATATTTTCAAAAATATTTTCATTAAAGAATTCCGAAGTTTGGGGAGGTAAAATAGAGTCTAAAAAATTTAGAAAGTCAACTTTGAAATTATCAAATGGGATGTATGGAATTAAAATAATAATAAATAATAAAAATGGAAATATGGCCGTAAAAAAACTAAACGCAATAGCACTGGCGCGAGTTGTAAGTGCCCCTTTAAAAATTCCAATAATGTACATCTCAAGAAGATCAAATAAAGAAAGACCTTCAAAACCAGGAAGTTTAATCCGTTTCAAAAGTTTAGCTATCCAGTAAAGAACAGGTATTTTGTGAATTTTATTTTCTAGAGATGAACTCATTAAGTCGCTTTAAGGCTGAGGTCCATATTAGAAACAGAGTGCGTCAAAGCCCCGCTAGAAATATAGTCAACCCCACATTCAGCATAGTGCCTAAGAGTCACCTCATCTATTCCACCAGAGGATTCAGTCAAGCATTGGTCTCCTATAAGCTCTATTGCTTTTTGTGTATCGGTGTAGTTAAAGTTATCTATTAAGATTCGATAGACGCCATCATTTTTTAAAATCTCAGCAATTTCATCTAAGTCTCTAGCTTCAACTACTATAGGGAGGTCTAATTCGTTTTCTTTTAAATAATCTTTAGTCATTGTGATAGCCTTGGTAATCCCCCCTGCAAAATCAATATGATTATCTTTAAGCATAATCATATCATATAATGCAAAACGATGATTAACTCCACCTCCTATCGCTACAGCCCACTTTTCTAAAACCCTAAAGCCTGGAGTTGTTTTACGAGTATCTAATATTTTAGTATTGGTTCCTTTAAGAAGTTCTACGTATGAATATGTTTTGGTGGCAATAGCACTCATGCGCTGCATAGCATTCAAAACAATTCGTTCTGCCTTTAATATAGATTGCTTGGAGCCTTCAACATAAAAAGCTATATCTCCAAATTTTACGGAATCGCCGTCATTGATTAGTATTTCTATTACTAGGGAGGAATCTATATATTCAAATACTTGCTTGGCAAAATTGACACCAGCTATAATACCATTGTCCTTGATCAATAGTTTTGCTTTTCCAGTAGCATTAGAAGGAATGCAAGCTAAAGAACTGTAATCTCCTTCCCCAACATCCTCTCGAACAGCATTTTCAATTATTATTCGTACTTCGTTTTTAAATTGTTCGTTGGTAATCATATTTGTAACTTTGTAGCTAAAATATGAATTGTTATGGAAATATGTGACTAATTTTATAACCTTATTAAAAATAATTTAACATTTATAAATGGAGATTAAACTCATTGCCATAGGTAAAACCGACAAAGCTGAGTTAGATCAGCTTATAAAGAGCTATCAAAAAAGGCTCTCTCATTATGTGCGATTTTCATTTGAAATCATTCCTGACATAAAAAATAGTAAAAACCTATCTGAATCACTTCAAAAAGAAGAAGAAGGGAAGTTGATTTTAAGTAAAACATCAACCAGTGATCAACTCATTTTACTGGACGAAAACGGAAAAGAATTTAATTCTTTAAGCTTTTCAGAGTTCCTGCAAAAACAAATGAATTCAGGTCTTAAACGACTTGTATTAGTCATTGGTGGTCCCTATGGGTTTTCGGAAGCTGTATACGAAAAGGCTTCTAGTAAATTATCACTTTCCAAAATGACATTTTCGCACCAAATGGTACGTTTGTTTGTAGTTGAACAACTTTACCGAGGATTTACAATTTTAAAAAATGAACCTTATCACCATCGATAGCATATAAAAACTCTATGAAAATTGTATTCGCTACAAATAACCCAAATAAAATCAAAGAAGTTCAATCTCTCATACCTTCTCACATTACCTTAGTCAGTCTTGAGGCTATTGGGTGTACCGAAGAGGTTCCAGAAACGCAAGACTCCATAAAAGGAAATGCTATACAAAAAGCCGCTTACATCAAAGAAAATTACGGACTCGATTGCTTTGCAGACGACACAGGCCTAGAAGTGATAGCTCTAAACGGGGCTCCGGGTGTTTATTCAGCAAGATACGCAGGACCTGAAAGAATTTCAGAGGCAAATATGGACCTGTTATTATCAGAGCTAAAATATAAAACAAACAGGTCGGCACAATTTAAAACAATTATAGCACTGCATTACAATGGGGAAATCATAACATTTGAAGGGCTTTGTGATGGAGAAATTACAAAAGAAAAAAAAGGAGCTGGTGGTTTTGGTTATGACCCCATATTTAAACCTCTCGAAGACAAACTTACTTTTGCAGAGCTTTCAATAGAGCGAAAAAACCAAATTGGACATCGTGGTAAAGCAGTCAGAAAATTGGTAGACTATTTAAATTTTATTTAAATAAAATAACACTATATTTGCGGCTTGAAATTCCTCAGGGTGAGGATGTGTTACATGAAGCTTGGTTAAAGTATGTTCGATATGCTTCTAAGTAACACTTAGTCATATATCGAATAAAATTACAAGAAATGAATGCATTCCATAAACTTGGACTTGAAGATCATTTGATCCAAGCCGTTACAGATTTAGGTTTTGAAACTCCTAGTGAAGTACAAGAAAAAACAATCCCCCTTTTATTAGAAGATGATATAGATCTCGTTGCCTTGGCGCAAACAGGTACTGGTAAAACAGCTGCTTTTGGGTTTCCTATGCTCCAAAAAATAGATATTAACAGTCGTACGACCCAAGGGCTTATTTTGTCACCAACAAGAGAACTTTGCTTGCAAATTACCAACGAAATGAAACTCTATGGTAAGCATTGTAAAGGCCTTAATGTTACTGCTATTTATGGTGGTGCTAGTATTACGGACCAAGCTAAACAAGTAAAAAGAGGGGCACAAATTATAGTCGCAACTCCAGGTAGAATGAAAGATATGATTAGCCGTAGGTTGGTTGATATTTCAAAAATTGAATATGCAGTCCTAGATGAAGCTGATGAGATGTTGAATATGGGATTCTTTGAGGATATCACAGAAATATTATCACATACACCTGATGAGAAAAGCACTTGGCTCTTTTCGGCAACAATGCCAAAAGAGGTTTCCTTAATTGCAAAAAAATTCATGGCCAACCCTACTGAAGTTACCGTTGGACATAAAAACATGGGAAGTAAAAATGTGTCCCATGAGTACTTCCTTGTAGGAGCGAGAGATCGCTACCAAGCACTAAAGCGTTTGGCTGATGCAAATCCAGAAATATTTTCTGTGATATTTTGTAGAACCAAAAGAGATACTCAAAAAGTAGCAGAACAACTTATAGAAGATGGTTACAGCGCCGGCGCATTGCACGGCGATTTAAGTCAAAACCAACGTGACGTAGTGATGAAATCTTTTAGAGCTAAACAGATTCAAATGTTAGTCGCTACAGACGTAGCAGCACGTGGAATTGATGTGGATGACATTACACATGTTATAAATTATCAGTTACCGGATGAAATAGAAACCTATACGCACCGAAGTGGCCGTACTGGTCGTGCAGGTAAATCTGGAATCTCTATGGTTATAGTTTCTAAAAGTGAAGTACGAAAAATAAAAAGTATTGAACGTATTATTCAAAAAGATTTTATTAAAAAGGAAGTTCCTAGCGGGATGGAAATTTGTGAGGTTCAATTGAAGGCACTAGCTAGCAAAATCCATGATACTGAGATCAACCATGAAATTGATCCCTATTTAAATGATATTAATAGTTTATTTGATGATGTTTCAAAAGATGAACTCATCAAAAAATTCTTTTCAGTAGAGTTTACTCGTTTCTTTAACTACTATAAGAAAACTAAAGATTTAAATTCTCCATCTGAGGGAAGTCGTTCAGATGATTATGAAAAAGACGATAATTCAGCACGCTTTTTCATCAATATAGGAAGTAAAGACGGATATGATTGGATGAGGTTAAAAGATTTCCTTAGAGATACTTTACAACTCAATCAAGATGATGTGTACAAAGTAGATGTTAAAGAAAGTTTTGCCTTTTTTAATACTGATGCAGCTCATAAAGACAAGGTTTTAGAATTTTTCACAGACTTTAAACAGGACGGACGATTTGTTAATGTTGAAATTACTGAGAAAAAGAGTCGAGATCGCAACCGTGGTGGCGGTGGCGGCGGACGTCGTTCTAGCGGTGGCGGTTATGGCGGAGGCGGAAGAGGTCGAAACGATCGTTCAAAAGATTCTGGTTCTGGATTTAGATCTGAAGGGAAATCACGTCGTAGTGATAGTGGATCTTCTAGCAGATCTCCTAGACGTTCATCTGATTTTAAACCAAAAGGAGGCGATTTTTCAAGACCAAGAAAAAGTCGTAGATAGTAAACTAGATTGTTAATTTTAAGTCAAAATTTAAATTGATAATCTTAGTGTAGTATTTGTTTACTATTTTTATGACTTATCTATTAGTATGAAATTACAAATCACTTTATTTTTGTTATTGACGTTTCCTTTTTTAGGAGTCACTCAAAACTATGCGACTGTAAAAGGAAAGATTATAAAATCTGAGACTTTAAGTCCAATGGAAAGTGTAAATGTTGTAAACTTAAATCAAGTCATTGGTACCACTACAAATACTGAGGGTGAATTTGAAATTCGCGCAAAGGCCAACGACACACTACACCTCTCCTACTTAGGCTACAAATCAATTAAAGTAAAAGTTAGTAATGACTGGATTAAATATGGCACATCAACCACAATAGAACTTACAGAATTAGCATTAGCTCTAGAAGAAGTGAATGTAAACAAGCTTAAGCTAACGGGGTATCTTGAAATAGACATAAAGCAAGTACCTATAAAAGAAACGTCCGTTTATAGCATCTCTGGCCTCAATAGCGGATATGAATCTAGACAACGCTCCCCTAGTATGGTGAGTAATGTTTTAGGAGCTATTTTTAATCCTGCAGATTTTTTGCATAATATCTTTGGTAAAAAACCAAGAGAAATGCGAAAACTTCGGGAAATGAAAAAGCAAGATGAAATCAAAAATTTACTTGCCTCACGCTTTGATAGAGAAATGCTTACTGCATTATTACAAGTTGACAAAATTGATTTGGACCTACTGATTAGCGAATGTAACTACTCTCAAGACTTCATTAGAAAGGCTAATGATTTACAAATACTAGATGCTATTAGTGAGTGTTATGAAGAATATAAAATTCTTAGCAGAAAAAGGTCTAAATAGCTACAGACTTGAATTCACGGATGCTATCTTAAATTAGCATTTTTAGCTTCAATCCAACGAGACATATATTTAGTGCTTTGAAATTGATGATGTGCTAATAACTGTCCAACAAAATTATTTGAACGATGAGACTGAATCGTCGACTGCAGTAAAGATATACGTGCTTTTAATTTAAAATGATGTTCCTCCTTGATAAATCGATTTTTAAGAATTTTAAAACCGTTACTTCGGGAATCACTCCATAAAGACTCTTCCGTATATAATTTGATACATTTTTGTACAAATAGGGTAATATCATTTTCTATGATTCCATTAGGGTCTTCAGATCCAAACATTCCTTCAGCGGCTACTGTGGACATTGCACAAGGCGTACCACATTGCATTGCTTGAATTAACTTCCCTTTGAGACCTGCACCAAATCGCAACGGAGCTAGAAGAACTTTTGAGGATGTTATAACATCAAAAGCATCTTTAACGAACCCATGAACTAAAAAGCCCTCAGATTCATTGTGCAATTCTTTTACACTTGCACTATCATAGGCCCCATAAATATGAAGTTTAACGTCTGGAAGTCCCCTTCGTATTTTAGGCCAAATATCTTTTTTCAAATACCGAACCACATCCAAATTGGGAGGGTGTAAAAAGTTTCCGATGGACACAAAATCACGGCGTTCGGCGTATGGTTTACAATCCGTTTGTGGTTGGCAATCGGAAGCATCAATCATAAAAGGAAGGTAACACAAGAGAGCGGGATCAATTTTGAAGCGCTGAACTAACAACCTCTGTTCTGCTTCCGAAATGATTAAGGACAGGTCGCTTCTATAGATACTTGCGAGTTCGCGTTTGGCGGTATCAGTTGTAAAAAGTAAATCCTCAAGGGGCTGATTGGTAGTGAATGCTTTTTGACGGGCTTTTCTCAGAAAATGTAAATCTTCAGTGTCTAAAATTCGTAAAGCATTTGGGCAAGATTCAACAACTCGCCAACCAAACTGCTCTTCAGTCATAAAGCGATCGAAAAGAACAATATTTGGATTTAATTCCTTAACAAAACTATCAAAGCTGGAATCATTTAATAGGACTTCAACAACCTCAATCTGTAGAGATTCCAAATCAAATGCATTATCAGATTTTTTACAAGAAGTGGCAAATACAACAGTATAGTTTTGACTTATAAAAAAGTGAATTAATTGAAGCATTCTAGTCCCAGCAGCAGATGAATTAGGTTCCGGAAAAACAAAACCGATTATAAGTACAGTCGATTTCATATGCTTATAAATTAGTCTTCAACTGATCTGTTGATGAGATTACTATTTAGAAGTCCATAAGCAAAAATCTCTTTTTGAGCCCAATCCACTAAGGCTTCAATCTGGTCAGCACTTAAATCTGCCTCCTTATGAGTCCAAGTGTAAGAAGTTAAAGGCATATTCCCTTCTTGTACTTCTTCAATTAACTCTTCTAACTTATGTGCTTTCCGTGTAAGTGAATAGGTAGACCATTTTGAGACATCAAAATGTTTCTTACCTCCATTGACATGGCTATTTAGCCAGTAATTAATGGGAGTAATAGAATTGTACCAAGGATACGAAGTTTGATCACTGTGACAATCAAAACAGGCCTGATTTAATATTTTCTGAACTTCCTTAGGTGCATTTGTTTGTACAAAAAACGCTTCTTTAGATACTAATTCACCTTGATTTTTTTTAGGACTAAAAAATTGAGCAATTATAAATAATAGCACGAGGCCAACTAGAATTTTCTTCTTGAGATTCATTGAAACTATAATTAAAGCTCAAAGGTAATGAAAAATGGAAACAATAAATCTAAGATAATCGGTTGAACTCATTAAAACTTCTAATTAAGAAAACTATTCTTCTATTGAAAATACCTATCTTTGAGGCTTTCAAAATTTACAGATTATGGCTTTATTTATGCTTAATGCAATCTCACCTATTGATGGGAGATACAGATCAAAAGTAGATCCTCTTGCAGGATTTTTCTCGGAAGAAGCACTTATCAAATATCGAGTACTTGTAGAAATTGAGTATTTCATAGCACTCTGTGAAATCCCTTTACCACAATTAAAACAATTTGACAGGACCCTTTTTGAAGACCTAAGAGGTATTTACAAAAATTTCTCAACCAAAGATGCACAAGCCATTAAAGACATCGAAAGCATTACCAACCATGATGTGAAAGCCGTTGAGTATTTTATTAAAGATAAATTTGATGCACTTAAAATTTCTGAATATAAAGAATTTATACATTTCGGATTAACATCTCAAGACATTAATAATACGGCCATCCCATTAAGCATTAAAGAAGCTATTTCAGAAGTATACATCCCGGAGTACAACACTCTGATCAACTGCTTAAAAGATTTAGTAAATGAATGGTCTGAAATCCCATTGTTAGCAAGAACCCATGGACAGCCAGCCTCCCCTACTCGTTTAGGGAAAGAAATTGAAGTCTTTGTAACACGGTTAGAAACACAGTTTGCAACCATAGCTACAATTCCAAACGCTGCTAAGTTTGGTGGGGCTACTGGAAATTTTAATGCTCACAAAGTCGCTTATCCAGAAATAGACTGGCAATCATTTGCAAACAACTTTTTAAAAGACAAACTAGGCCTGCACCATTCGTTCCCAACCACACAGGTTGAACATTATGATCATATGGCTGGATTGTTTGATACTTTAAAACGAATTAACACCATAGTCATAGATTTAGATCGTGATTTCTGGACGTATGTATCGATGGACTATTTTAAGCAAAAAATTAAAAAGGGAGAAGTAGGAAGTTCAGCTATGCCTCATAAAGTCAATCCAATTGATTTTGAAAACAGTGAAGGTAATTTAGGAATTGCTAATGCATTATTTGAACACCTTTCCGCAAAACTACCTATTTCAAGATTGCAACGGGATTTGACAGATAGTACCGTTTTAAGAAACGTTGGTGTCCCATTTGCACATACTATAATCGCTTTTAAGTCTACCTTAAAAGGGTTGCATAAACTGCTTTTAAACCCTGCTAAAATAAGTGAAGATTTAGACAAAAACTGGGCGGTTGTTGCCGAGGCTATTCAAACCATATTGCGACGTGAAGGATATTCTAACCCCTATGAAGCGCTCAAAGGCTTGACACGAACAAACGAAGCGATTACTCAAACATCCATTTCTAACTTTATAGACACCTTGGACGTAAGTAACACGATTAAGTCAGAATTAAAGGCGATAACGCCTTCGAATTACACTGGTATTTAATCCGATTAAATTTAAAATAAAAAAAGCCACCTTTTTGGCTGGCTTTTTTTATTTAATTCCATTTTTAATGTTACAGTAAATACTTCATAACGTTGTCGATATTGGCGTTTTCTGTGTCAAACTGATCAATGACGTCGCCTAGTTTTAAAATCTTAGACAGTTCCATATTATCTCCTAAAACTCTCACAATTGCAAAACCCATTTCAGCAGAATATCCGAAAACAATGATCTCATTAATTTCGGCGCCCTTTTCAATATACATGATTTTAACTTTTCCCCCTGAGCTGTTACCCATTCTCATTAAGTCCTTATAATGCGCTGTCTTAAAAATGGTTTTAACATTAATTAGTTCAGATTCAAATTCTTCTGGACTACCATCAGCAAGGCTATAGACTATCGTGTTAAGTTTGTCTATTGAACCAATAGCGTCACTTTGGTCTTCAGAAATCGTTATTTTCTCAGCATTTAGTAGAGAGGTTGGAATATCAAATGACATAAAAGCCGGGGCTTCCTGATGATCAACAAAATAGGATTGCAATGTAACCTTATGAGTACATGATGAAAAGTAAAATAGCGATGTAAAAATAATTAGTAGGTAATTAAATGTCTTTTTCATTTATTCTTTAGTTGCTTTTTTTAACAATTCTCCACCAGGAACATTTAGTTTGGTAGTTAGTTTTGAAACTTCACGTAAATCAATGTCGCCCTTAAGAGACAAAAGAACGGTTTCAATTTCAAGTTGTTTTCCATTTATTGAAAAATTTTGATTTTGACTCATATCCGTCAAGCCTTTTACAAACATTAGAAGCTCGTTGACATGATTGTCATCGCTACCTTCAAGTATAAAAAACTTTATACTGCTGTCGCCGTCCTTGATACGCATCAGCTCTTCTAAATCAGAACTCTTAATATATTTAGCGATATCTTTTTCCATGGACTTTGTAATATCCAGACTAGAAGTCGTGTACACACTTAAGTTTTTTAAATTTTTAGCCTGGTTCATAAACGATTCTGAGTCTGGATCATTTGTTTCAAAATCGGCCAACATTTGAAACATTTTTTGATTTACAACCACAGAAACAACTTGATCCATCTCTTCATATTTATCAAATAAACTTTGAGATGTTACAATGAAAGGGGTTAAAATCATACTTAGAATTATTGCTGTTTTTTTCATTTTAAATTTATTTTGTTTTTAACTTAAATATTTTATTGGTTGAGATATTAAATTTTTCTAGCATTGCAATTTTATTTTTACCTTTTTCAATAGATGATGAGATTAAATTTAAACTATTTAAAGCCTCATTACTCTTGTTCATATTGTTAGAAATTAATTGAAATGCTTTCAATGTTTCATTATAAGCATATAATTCGTCTTCAGAAAGGGTCAAATTATCCTTTTGTGTCGTTATACTCATAAAGGCCGTAAATAAAATTACAAGAGCTGCAGCAGCAGAAGCATACCAACGAATTTTTTTCGGGTTTTTAGCTCCTACTTTGATGGTTGTTGGTAAAAACTGTTTTGCGTCCAAATCAAAGTAAGAGAATAGTTGTTTATAAGACTCTAAATGTGGTGGGACAGTTTCTTGAGAAAAATAACTCCTAAGCTGCGCTTCCTCAGTAAGCGAAGTAACACCCTCATTATATTTCTCTAAAAGATCTTCAATTTTATTTAATTCCATAATTATGTGTGTGGGTTAATTTTTCTCTAATTATTTTTCTTGCTCTTGAAAGCGCCACTCTAATTGCTGTTTCGTTCATGTCTAACATAGAGGCTATTTCACTAAATTCAAAATGTTCTATGTCTCTAAGTTGTAAAACAAGTTTTTGGGTTGCTGGCAAGCTGTCCATATGAAAACCTACCCAACGAAGGCTATCATTAACTTCGATAGACTTCTGTAATGATTGGCTATGATCTTCATAGTTGTTGTGTACTATTTTTATGTTCTGTGTGTGTTTAGATTTTAATTTATCATAACACCAGTTTTTGATCATTGTTACCGCATAAGCTTCTGGGTTTTTATAATCCGATAATTTATGTCTGTTACTCCATAATTTTAAAACAACCTCCTGGGTAGCATCCTCAGCTTCCTCAACTGAAACTAATATTCGTCTTGCAATTCTAAACATCTTGTCCTTAAATGGGCTGATGATTAATAAAAATTCTGATTCACTCAAAATAGACATTGGGGTTGTGTTATGTTTTAAAGACGACTCAGTTAATAAATTGTTACAAATTCAAAATTAATTTTTGTTTCGTAATAATTAGTTTAAATTAGAAGTCTAAATATCAAAGCTAAAAAAAATAGCATACAAACTACACTTATGAAATCATTTTTTAAATACTCTGTCATTATCATTTCTATAAGTTTATTTTCTAGTTGTTTTGAAGATAATGACGATTCTCTACCTAGTAGCATTGAAATTAAAGACTTTGTATGGAAAGGAATGAATTTCGCTTATCTATATAAAGAAAACAGTCCTAACCTTGCCAACGATCGATTTGGATTAGATAGTGAATATCAAACCTATTTAAATGGCTTTGAAAGCCCAGAATCTTTATTCGAAAGTGTTATTTATGATCCCCAAACCGTAGATCGATTTAGTTGGATTACCAATGATTATATAGCTTTAGAACAACAATTTAGCGGAGTCACAAAAAGAAACGGAGCAGAATTTAATTTTTATTATGTACCTGGAAGTACAACTAACGTATTTGGAGTTGTTCGTTTGGTATTACCTAATAGCAATGCAAGTAGCACCTCCCTTGTTAGAGGTACTGTTTTTAATAAAATTGACGATCAGACGTTAACTTCACAAAACCTTAATTCCCTTCTTGCAACTGAAACCTACAGTATTGGGTTAGCGACTTATGATGAAAATGGAACTGACGAACCAGAAGACGACATCCTTACTGATACGTCAGAAACCATCACACTAACAAAAACTATTTATTCGGAGAATCCTATTTTCAAATCAGAAATATTTAATTTGAATGATGAAAACGTAGGGTACCTAATGTACAACGGTTTTATATCAGAATTTGACCGTCAACTAAATGCCGCTTTTGGTGATTTTCAATCTCAAAATGTTCAACATTTAGTTCTAGACCTTAGATACAACCCTGGCGGAAGTGTAAATTCCTCAGCGGCTTTAGGTAGCATGATTACGGGGTTTTCAGATGGCATATTTGCAAAACTTCAATACAATAGTGATTTACAAACTAACGATAGAAATTTTAATTTTTCAAACTCCTTATCTGAAGGAGGAACTATAAATGCGCTCAATTTAAACACAGTCTATGTAATAACTTCTGGCAGCTCAGCGTCTGCAAGTGAAATGATTATAAACAGCTTAAAGTCCTACATAGAAGTTATTCAAATAGGAACTAAAACTGTTGGTAAATCACAAGCCTCCATAACCATTTACGACTCTCATAATTTCCAAAGACAAGGCGCTAACCCAGGTCATTTATATGCGCTTCAACCCCTAGTGGCGATTACCGTTAATAAAGATGACCAAGTAGTTCCATCTACCGGATTAGTTCCTGATATTGAAGTCAAAGAATCTATCAGCAATTACGGCGTTTTAGGCACTATTGAAGAACCCATGCTTGCAATGGCACTTTTAGCAATTGAAAGCTCTGGAAGATTTGGACTTAATGTACAAGGAATCATCCCAATTATGGATACTGATACTTTTGTGCCACATGCACAAAGCATGTACCTTGATTAATTAAATAGTCAATGTAACACCTAACCTAATATTTCTTCCTTTTGTTGTGTAACCGGGAACTTCTTGAAATTTTTGGTTTAAGATATTGTCAATTCCTCCAAAGAATTTAATCTTATTAGTTTTTGGCTGATGGCTTAAATAAAAATTAAAAAGACTAAAACTGTCTAAAAGAGGGGAGAAACTATTTTCAAATATCTCATGCGTGTATTGATACGACAAAGATGTAAAATAGGAGTCTGAAATTTCATAACCCGCTTTAAAATTGACTTTATGCTTAGGAATTCTTTTAGCTACCTCTTCTTTATATTCAACAAATGTATAGTTCGTTTGAATAGACAAAGTTTCTAGAAAACTTGCATTTAACTCAAACTCAACCCCTCGAGCACGTAAGAGGTTCGCTGCATTTTGATACCCACCATCAACCCACACTACTGTGTTTTTTTCTTTTCTGTTGAAGAACAACCCTGAAAACCTAAGATTGGTATTAAATTTAAATTCTGCGCCTGTTTCTATGGTTAGATTCTCTTCTGGGTTTAAGGTTGGGTTGGCACCATAATCTCCAAACAAATGGGATAAGGATGGCGTAATATAAGAAGTACTATAAGATCCGAAGAACTTTACATATCCATTATTTTTTAATTTGATAGAGTAAGATGGATTTAGATTATAGATGAAATGGGATCCATAGTCACTGTGGATATTTAATCGCACCCCTGAGTTAATGTTTAAACCAAAATCTGAAACATAAACTAAATTTGCATAGGGGTCAACAATACTAAATGTTTGTTCACTTGAAAAAACAGCTTTATTTTCAATAAAATTAAGGCCTACGACCGTATAAAACGCATCATCCAACACATACTTATTATGAATGTCTAATATAAAATTTTTGGCAGTATAAGTCGATGGAAAACTAGATACAAACTCTCTATCATATTCACTGTAAGCGGCATTCAAACGAACACTACCCTTCAAATATTTAAAGGTTGACAATAATCCTATACGAGATTGGTTGCTGTTAAATTCATCAGCTGTATCAACCAAGTTAAAATTAGAATCAAAACCGTCAATTTCTGAATTCGTTTCTGTAAGATTTCCAAATACATTTAATGAAAAGGCCGTATTAAAACTGTAACCAAAATTAACATCAACACCCTGTTTTGAAAACGTGTCTTTTTCGTTAACCTCACTAATTGCAGCCGACAATCCGTCCGATACGTGCTGATTAAAAGCCGTACGGTATGTAAATTTATTTAAGGTACCGCTAAAAGCCACACTATTACTGAAATCTGCTAAATCATAGTTTTGATCAGATTCTGTTTGATTCGTTCCTGTGCTTGAAGAAATGACTGCACTTATTTTTTTAGCATTAGCGGTTTTGGTGGTTATACTAATAACCGCTGCTGCGGCGCCACTTCCGTACAAAGTACTTGCGGCACCTTTGGTGATTTCTATGGATTCAATTTGATTTAGGTTTAGTAATCTAAAGTCATAGTCTCCAGAAAGCTGAGACGGATCATTTACTTGAACGCCATCTATTAAAACTAAAACCTGACGATTTCTTCCACCTCTAACGTAGACCCCTAAATTTTGACCCGAGTTGCTCCTACCTCCGTTAATCTGAATTCCACTTTTGGAATTGATAAGGGCAGAAACAGAACGTCCTTGATTATTTTCAATCTCTTGCCGAGAAATTTTAATAACGGTTTTACCCGAATTTTCACGTTTCAACTCAAAGCGGGAGTCGGACACAACGACTTCGTCTATTGCTTGTTGAGAAATGGTTTGAGAATTGCTTGTTGTTTGAGCACCTAAACACAGTGCGATACATACATAAAAGTTATTGATCATTCAAATAGAATTGATCGAGACTGTTGAGCATACAAAAGTGTATGAAAACTTCTATCCCGAAAGTTTAACATTATTTTTGAATAAGGCAGGTATCCTGGCTTGCGTCTTTAGATTCGTCTTCCCAGTTATCCCAGTGACTTTTTTAAATCTAAATCGTTTTGCAAAGCAAAACTTAGCTTACAGTTGCGGGAACAGCTCTGGTGTTTAACCAGATTCCCTTTTAATTGAATACTAACTAAAATATTCAAACCAAAATTCAATGCAAATTTAAAAATTTTAAGATATAAATGGCACTGATAATTGAAATAATATTATTTTTGTTAAAACTAATGACCATGTCGAATCCCTATTTTACAAAAAAGCAACTTGTTTTAATCGTATTTATGCTCATAGCAGTTCTGTTTAGGCTTGTTCCTCACCTCCCAAATTTTACGCCAGTTTGCGCCATTGCTCTTTTTGGAGGGCTTTATTTTTCAAATAAAAAAATGGCCTATTTAGTCCCTATATTTATCATGGCTCTCTCTGATGTGTTTTTAGGATTTCATGCTATTTCATTGTTTGTTTATGCTGCTTTTTTATTAATTAGTTTCATTGGAACTCAAACAAAAAAACCTAGTGTATTTACAATCCTTCTTGGCAGCCTCAGTTTTTTTATTGTGACTAATTTTGGGGTTTGGCTTATTGGGTATCCTAAAACATGGATTGGTTTATTTGAATGCTACACCCTTGCCCTCCCCTTTTTTAGAAATTCTCTTTTAGGTGATTTTTTCTATTCAGGGTTGATGATTTATGGCTTTAAATTTGTTGAAAAAAAATATCTTAATTTAGCTTAAGAAAAATTACAGCCTAATTTTTCTATTAACACATGTCCATTAAAGGACTTTATCTTATCTCATATGGAATTTATAATTTTAGTAGTTATTTTTTTAGGCTTTGCAGGCTTGGCTTTGTATTTAAAACAACCGAAATCAAATAATGAGGATCAAATAGTACTTAAAGACTCTAGAATATCAATGTTAGAAAAAGAGGTGGTTGAGAAAGATACAAATATTTTAAATCTAAATAAACAAATAGAAATTGCAGCAGCTAAAGTAGAAGGTTTTGAGCAAATTAAAATAGAAAAAGCTAAAACAGAAGAACGACTAAAGATTATAGAAACAGAGAGAAATGCACTTAAAAATGAAACTATCTCCTTTCAAAAAGCAGAAGAAGGACGTCAAAAAGAAGCCAATAAAAACTTTGCAACAGCCGTAACTTTACAACAATCATTAGAAAAAGAAAAGGAACGTTTAAACGACGACCGTGTAAAAGAAAAAGAGGACTTATTGAACAAAATGAAACAAAAGTGGTCTGATCACGAAAAAGAGGTTCAAAATCACCTGCAACTCATCTGTAGAAATAATGTCATCAAATATATCAGTCAAGAAGATTTTCCACACCCTCGAAACAAGCCTGATAATTCCATAGAAATCATGGAACAATTAATCGTGTTTGATGCTAAAAGCCCCGCTAATGATGATTTAACTAATTTTCCTAAATACATTAAGCTCCAAACTGAAAGTTTAAAAAAGTACGCTAAACATGAGGATGTCAAAAACGACTTATTTCTAGTCATTCCTTCCAACACATTAGAAGTAATCAATCAGTTTCATTACAATATTGGGGATTACAATGTGTATATTATTACCAAAGATGCCTTAGAACCGATTATTTTAAGCCTTAAGAAAATTGAAGACTATGAATTTGCGGATAAGTTAAGCCCTGAAGACCGTGATAACGTTTGTAGAATCATTGGTAAATTTGCACACACCACAAAAAGACGAATTCAAATAGATGAGTTTTTTGCACGTGAGTTTTTAGATACCTTAACAAAGGCTGGCACGCAGCTTCCTAGAGAGATTCTAGAAAATGTTATTAAATTTGAGAATGCTGAAAAGCTAAACCCTCCAATGGAAAAGCGAAATAAACAGATCCTAACCAAAGATTTAAAAGACAAAGTAGATAAATTAGAAAGTGAAATGCTATTACGAGAAATACCAAAAATTGTTACTAAAATAGACTTTGAAAAATAAACTGTTTAATATGCTTTAGAATGAACGCGCTAAATTAAATCCAAAATACACATCGCTTTCACCCCAATCCCCGGTACTTGTTCCAAACACCCCGTTGGTATTCATAGACTGAGAATTAGTAAAGAGTAACTGAAAAACATGTCCTCCTGTTTCTAAGTCAACTCCTACAGAAAAAGGATTTTTATACAACGAATTCTCACTTCTATTCAAATGCACTCCGTACTCCGTATTTAAAGACCAGCGTTTACCTAGTTTGTAACGGCCTCCAAAACCAACACCATATTGGGAGTTGTCCTGAAAATCATCAGTTAAATAATTATCATGAAAAAATGTGGGTGATAGAATAAGTGATAAATTCTTGTTCATTTTTCGAGACACTAGCAGTTGCGCTACATAACTCAATCGGTGTTTAAACTCAAGTTTAGGCAAGTTATCTGAATCAAGAGCCGTATTTGCTAATACAGAAGTATAACCAACAACTGTAAACGGCATTTTACCGGCTTGCTGATTCACTAATCTAAACTTAGTAGCTACTTCATATATTTTCTGATTAGAGCTTCTAGAAGCGCTTATATTAATATTATCAGAAAGACCGTAAACAAAGTTCAAGTGGGTTACAGCTTCATCTAAACCAAAAAGATTTTGAAATCCATTTTTCACAGTCCCAAACCGGTGCGATACAATAAAATTAAATCCTCCTTTAGCCACTAACTTCGTGGATTCAAAATTAATCACTTTTAAGCCTTTAAATACGGCCGAAGCATAGAGCGGTTTTTCGGTAGCTGTATCAATTTCACTCAATAAATCTTCTTGAGAAAAAAGAAGCACCGTAAAAAGTAAAAACAGCGTAGTAAGAGATTTTTTCATCGGATAAAGTTAAAAAAAAAACCATTAGAAATAGATCTAATGGTTTTTTAAATTATAATAAAAAGCGTTATTACTGTTTGATAATACGTTTTGTTTGAGAGAAATTAGCTGTATTGACATTCATTAAGTAAATACCGGTATTCCACTCAGAAGTGTTTATTTTTGAGTTCCATTGATCCATTGTAGAGCTATACACAAGAGTCCCTAAGACACTGTAAACCGAAATAGTTGCTTGTTTAACAGCAGCGGGGAAGTCTACTGTAAGCTCCTTAGTTACTGGGTTTGGATGCACATTAAATTCTGGTAATGATGCAATCTCAGATGTTCCAAGTGTACCCATAGCAACGCCTTTTGATTGATGTTTTGTTTGTGTTAAGTCGAGACTAGCTCCCTTTGCCCATGCCATTGGAAGACTTGCTCCGTTTGTTGTTAGGAACGTGAAGTCGTTAGAATCGCCTGTTGATATGGCTCGAGTCGCAACAATTGTCCGTACGCCACTACTAATTGCATTGCTTGATTCAGTCCAATTTTGTATAGGATCAGCGGGGGGCTGAATTTGATAGCCACTAAATCTTCGGTCAGACAATGTACCATTGGAACCATGTGATATAATTACGTCTCCACTACTCAACATAGTGTTAACACCCAAGGCAACTCCTAGCCATACATCACTAGGTCCAACCATGGTCATTGTAACTATATCCGTTGATGCATTAACATCAAACTGAACCGTAAAACCTGAAGTAAGGGTCACAACTCCAGTTCAGGTGTTTTGAGCAAAAACGAAGCAACTCATTAGTAGGGA
>Ga0209712_10000434_pt1 | contig 37699 bp, 3 predicted proteins | sample ArcOceMetagenome_FD_187443 | JGI IMG/M metagenome (GOLD analysis project Ga0209712, IMG submission 187443) | Marine eukaryotic phytoplankton communities from Arctic Ocean - Arctic Ocean - Greenland ARC118M Metagenome (SPAdes) (version 2) | ecosystem: Environmental > Aquatic > Marine > Oceanic...
AGTCTCATCACAACCGTTCGCAAAAATATGAAAGCAAAAGCTATATCGTTGTGGGATAGGGCCATGCTTTCAAGACGCTATATAATTGAAACAATAAACGACCCACTTAAGAATATTTCTTATATCGAACACTCAAGGCATCGGAGTATGAACGTTTTTATGCTGAATTTACTCGCGGGATTGGTCGCTTATTGTTTAAAAGAAAATAAACCAAGCCTTAATTTAACTGACGTAGAGCTGAACTCTATGGTTATCGTTTAAGCAGATCTCATATATGGTCTCTCCAGTACTGCAAGGCTTTTCATATTGATAACAGGGACAGGATTGCTGTCATATATACGGTCTTTAATTAGTCTTAAGACTATGACCTAGATGTAAAACGCGCATATTGTCCTAATCAGGTTATCGGTATTTTATTACCGCTGAGCTCTACAGGTTTTCAATATGCCGGTTTGACCTGTTATGTCATCTCTATGTAAAACCAACGCAATTCGTGGTGAGTGTTACTTTTTTTCTTGCCTTTCTAAGTGCTTAAATAGCTGAATACTCGGTGTCATTCACGGTAATAGCCCATGCCATTCTCGCTATCTTGTTGGCGTATGCCACGCAGGCTCTATTATGACCTCGGGTCTTCACTAAGTGATTTATCCAGCAACTTAACTTATCCTCCTTCTTTTTAGCGCGAGACACGACCGCTTTAGCACCCTGAACCAGTAAACATCGTAAATAATACTTCCCGCGCTTGCTAATGCCCAACAACACGTCTTTGCCACCGCTACTATGCTGTTTTGGCACTAATCCTAGTGATGCTGATACATCTCTGCCTTTTCGGTAGGCACTACCATTGCCGACTTCATTGAAATAGGCGCTGGCTATCATAGGACCTACCCCAGGAATACTTTGTAAACGCTGGCAAATCGCATTCTCTTTGCTTGTGACGTTTATCATTTCGTCAAACACCCCAATACTGACATCTAGCATATTCAATTGCTCTTTTAACTGAAAAAGCAATTGTTTGAATAATACGCTCAGTTCGGTGCATTCATCACTCAACCAAACCATTATATTCTGTCTCACTGCGCTAACACTTCGACTTATACACATACCGTACTCAGCGGCTAAACCTCTTATCTGGTTACACACTGCGGTACGTTGTCTAATCGCTAACTGTCTGGCTTTATGTAGCGCTTGATTATCTTGTTGCTCAATCGTATTCGCATTCACCACTCTAATGTGATGTTGGCGAGCGGCAACGGCGATAGCCAATGCATCGTTGTAGTCATTCTTATTGCCTACCAAAAAGGCTTTAACGTGTTGTGGCGGTATGAGCTTAACCGTATGACCGCAACGTTCAATTTCCCGCGCCCAGTAATGTGCCGTGGCGCAAGCTTCTATTGCAACAATACAACTAGGCATGTTGCTGAAAAATGACAGTACAGCCGCTCTCTTAAGTATTTTTTTCTTAACTAACTTTCCGTGTTCATTGCAACATGCTGCGTGAAATACTAGCTTTGCTATATCAAGCCCGATTATTGTAATATTCATCTTGGTCTCTTCCTATTTTGATTGTTTGTCAAACTCAATCATGGCACATAGATGCCGTAAGGTCGGAGGAGACCATCACATCAGGTTAAATACACCGGATAGATTAAGCCAACCAAACCAACAGTCACCACACACCATAAAACTGGAAAAAAAGCCGCAAAGCCGACCATAAATAAAGGTGTGGCGAGCGCATCTGTGATTAAATTTATAGGCATTTTAATGTTCTTTGCCCAACACGATAATAAAAACGTTTTCTCTGTTTCACAACAACACCCCATACTTTCAATTAATACATAGCTACGCTCACCCGCTGAACTCATCACTAAATTGCGTCATTGACTTGATGACAGCAAAAAAATACGATTTTTTATATCAACTTTATCCTGCAAAACTTATGAAGTACTTATGATGATATTACTTCTGCAGACAAGTCGTTAGTCTAATGTTGTGCTCAAAACGGCTGCTCACTTTGATTAGACACACTATAAGGGGGAGCTCTTTTAAGTTTTTTAGTGTGAGCAATTATTGGCGTGAAACTCGGTTTTATTCTAAAGATGTTGCTGTGATGCCATTTAAGCAACGTGGAGACAAGGCTGCAGATTATGCAGCGGGGTTGTTACAATCTGAAATGCTGACTTTTTTATCACAACCTTCCCAATTAAAAATCATTTTTGAACGAGTATTAGCGTTCTTATCTGTAAATAGCTCATTTGGTGAAATTCGTGAGTGAACCGGTATAAAAAATACGTATTTGAAGGGATAATTAACTTACAGAGTGCTCACGTTCACATAACGTCTACCTTATTTGACAGCCAAAGCGGTCTCCAAGGTTGGGGGAATAAGTACTGTACCCAGCACCGAGCAACTTTCCTCATACTTATCAAGCATTTAGTTAAATCCGTTTAATCCTTTTATTTGTATAATACCTTGAATTTATTGTGTTCAAAAAAGATTCAAATATGTTAAAGTAAATTTTTTGTAAAGAGCTATATTAGTAGAAGCTCGTCTGCAATTAATATTTGTAACGACGTTTCTAAATCTACCTCCAAATGGAATTCGCAAACTATGAAGTGTATTTTTTTTATTTCGGTTTATGCAAGGATATCAATTTCTCTGCTTTTTTTTAGCCAACTATCATTTGCTGAAGATCTTCAGCAAATTATAAAATTAGCTCAAATACAAGACATGACCTACCAAACGGCTATTCACAAAGCGTCAGCTGATAAAGAAAGCTACACTCAAGCTCGCTCACGCTTTATGCCAACAGTTTTGCTTCAATATCAAGATATTCGTACGAACCAAAACGTGGTTCAAAGTGCTAACTTCTTAAGTCCAGCGGGCAGTGATCGTTTTGGTTCAATCGATAAAAGTTTAACGATAAGTCAACCGCTTTTTGACTTAGAGATATGGACTCGCTTTAAGCAATCTAAAAATACTGTAAATCGTGCGGATGCAGAGTTGTTGCAAGCTAAACAAGCTCTTTTTTTACGCACATCAGAAGCTTACTTTTTGGTATTAGAGCGTGAAGATCAACTCGCGACTATTCGAGATGAGAAAACGGCACTGAGTAAGCACCTTTTAATGGCTCAACAAAAAAAGCAAGCAGGGTTGGGGCGTATGGTCGACGTTGTCACAGCTGAAGCCCGCTATTTGGAATCGGTAGCTAAAGAGCTTGAATTGGAAAGTCGCCTGAATGATAGCCACTATGCTTTAGCTGAAATTACCGGCTCGGTGATGAAAAACTTGTTACGCTTGTCGGAGCAGGTTGAATATCAATTGCCTCAACCAAGTAATGTTCAAACCTGGGTTGACCGAGCGAATCAAGTTAATCCTGCCATAGTCGCTAAAGAGCAAGCGCTAATGGAAGCGGGTCACGAAGTGGTTGCCCGCCGAACCAAGCACTTTCCCACGGTCAACTTAAGTTATACCAATGGCAATGTTAACACCGATGAGTCTGCCTTTTCTGATAGGAGTAATATTGATAGCAAACGTATTCAACTTCGGGTTGATGTACCTATTTTTCAAGGTTTTTATAACAGCTCTCGTGTTACTCAGGCTATTTCGTCTCGCTACCGCGCCCAAGATGAACTGCGCCTGTTACAACGTGAAAATGAGCGCAGCGTGCGTGATGCCTTTAGACGAATTAACGCATCTATTATGCAAATCAAAGCCTTGACGCGCTCGGTCCAGGCACAAGAGAATATGTTGCGTCTAAAAACCAAAGGTTACCAAGCGGGTCGCTACACGTTGATAGAAGTACTCGATGCTCAAAAAGATTATTCCAACCAGCAACAAGGGCGCACCAAAGCCCGTTATGATTATGTTCTGAATTTACTCCGCCTCAAAGCCTCAGCAGGGGTTATTACTTTGGAAGATATTGCCAAAGTAAATAATTGGTTAACGGTAAAAGACCCAGCATAACCGCACTATTGACCTTGCACTAAAAAACATTGATAACGTCTGCAAAGCAACTTTTGCAGACATAAAAATAATTATAACATCCCCCCTTTAAAAGTAATGGAGTACTAAATGCCAGCCTTCCTAAATCGTATATTACAATCTCGCTACGCCAAACTAAGAGAATTACGCGTATATATATGGAATCTGCGAGGCAGAAAGGCCCGCAGTCGTAATATGTATTTAGCGGAACAACTGGAAGTGCGTCATTTATTAAGTGCTGACGGTGCACCATTGGCAATGGATGAGCTATTGCGTTCACAGCTTGACACAGCAGAAGTTATTGAACAACTTATAGACACGGGGATGGTCTATAAAGCGGCCAATGATGCCACGCAAATAGAGTTAATTCGTAAAAGCAGCGCCTTAGCGACCCATTCTTATGACGATGAACGGGTTGTCACAAATGCAAATGCAGAAGGCGTGGTGCGGTTTGCTGATGACGCAGACAGTATTGATGTCAATACAATATCGCGCTTACAAGAGATTGACGGTCATCAATTTGTGGTGATCGACCCGGCCGTTACTGATATTAACATCCTGCTAGAAAGCTTTATAGGCGAAGAGGCTATTGAGCAATTGCAATGGCAAACGCTTACTCATGGTGAGTATTCTTTTCAAAGCGCGACCATTTCAGCGGATAGCAGCGAGCAATTAGCTTCAGGCACTGGCTCTGAAAATGAGTCATTAGTCACCCTGATCATCCTTGACCCAGATCAAGATGGTATTGAACAAATATCCGCCGCGTTAGCCGAACAGACCGGCATTACTGCCCTGCACATACTCAGTCATGGCAGTGAAAGTTCAGTGCAGTTAGGCAACACGGACTTAAGCAATGATAACATTGAAAATTACCACCAACAATTACTCGCTTGGGGAGGCGCGTTAACTGAAAACGGTGATATTTTACTTTATGGTTGTAACATTGCCGCTGACCAACTCGGTATAAACTTTATCGACCGCTTAGCCGGTATTACCGATGCGGATATTGCCGCTTCCAGTGATTTAACCGGCAATGGCTTTATTGGTGGGAATTGGGCCCTAGAAATTGAATCCGGCATTATTGAGCTTAGTTCAGCAGAGTTTTTTGCGGCTAACGATCCCCGCTATGAAGGAGTGTTGCTTGCCGGTTCAGAAGTGATTACAAGTATGCCGGCCACAACTAGCGTTGATGTTGATGCAGAATTTGATACCTTCGATATTACGGGGCTTAACGAGCACGTATTGTTAACGATCAAAAACGACGCCGATGACGTCAGTAAATCGAATGTTGTTCTGCAACAAATGGATAGCAATACAGGTGCGGGTATCGGTAAAAAAACTATCTACGTTTTTAGCATAACAGCAGATAAATTGAACTTAAAATTAGGCCACGATACCAAAAAAGTGCATTTGGTTCTTGATCAAAGAATTACTTCCATAGATGCATCATCCGTAACAAATTTACAGCTTGCGTTGACAAAGCGCGTTACCAGCTTTGGCTCATTACAGGGTACAGATCCGTTTACATGGTTAAGTCAGAATAACGCGCTTGCCATTACCGTAAAAAAAGCTGGTGGTTTTGACGATATTACCGTTGGGAAAAATCTAGATACAAACAATATTGATTTGATTTTGGGCGACGAAGCGTCAATCAAAGAATTGAAAAAAGGCACGGGTTATGTTGGTCAAATACAACTGAATTTCAAACAAGATAATACTGGTCGGATTCAAAAAGTCTACGATGCGACGCCCAAGCAAAAACCCGCGCCTCCGCCTATTCGATATATTTCCAAGCTCACCGGCTTTGATCTAGACGACGTCGTATCCATCGCTACTGCCGGTGGCGCACAATCCGTAATATTGACGGATCAAAGTTCAATGACGGTCAATACGGGTGCCGGAGAAGATATTATTTCTGCCGGGGATAATATCCAGACCTTGATCGGTGGGGACGACTCAGACCGCTATATATTTCAGCCTAACTGGAATGCGGATATTGTTACCGAGACCGAAAAAGGCGGTGCAGGTGATTGGCTCGATTTTAGTAAAATTGAAAACAAGCTTAAGGTAAATTTTTACTCGTCAATTGCATCAACGGGTCTAAAAGGTATCCATGTTCAAGAAACCACGGATGGTGGTGTAAACACCGATAACGTTATTGCTGGCGCGCTGTATATAGAAAAAATTACTACAGGCAATAAAGAAAACACCTTCACGTTTCATAACGATTGGGGCCATATTCCAACCGAGGAATTAACCGCCAAACACAACTTGATTATTGATGACCAGTTGTCTGGAGCGAGCCTCGGCAAGCTGGATTTTTCCGCCGTTAGTCATGATCTTTTGTTTGAACTAGATTCCGGCGGTCGAGTAGTAATTACCGCCACCGTTCAAAAACTTGAGAATAACCAAACAAAAACGTTTACCTACCATGTAGAAGCAACCGGCATTAATAGTATTGTTGGTGGGTCGGGGACCAATACCTATCGTATATTGTCGTCGGACGCTCTCGCTGGAAATATAACAACGGCGCCAAGTGGCAAAAATATTCTAGATTATTCAGTTTACTCTGATAATAAATCGGTTGTGGTCAATCGTACAAATTTTAGCGCAACCGGATTACTGGTAGCCTCAGCAACGGCTCAAGTTCTCGAAACCCAGCGTTTAACCTTAGGAAATATAGAATCAGGAACGTTTGCATTAAGTATAGGCTCGGCAAAAACTGCAGAAATTGCCTATCAATTAGGTGACGATGCCGCGATCGCTATCGATATCAAAAAGGCATTAAATGCGTTTCAAGGCGTCGACGTTTTTAAGGTGACCGTTGCTGGCAGTTCTGCATGGGATATTGTTTTTCCTATCGCAGGTGACCACCCGCCCATTACTGTAGATACAAGTAATTTAACGGCGTTATTACCATCAGCAATCGGGGCTGATGTAAGTATGCAGCTGCCCGCAAGTAGCTCGGGTAACGCCCCATTTGCCATTAACAGTATTGATGGTGTGATTGGTGATAATGACGCCGCTACCGCAATGATGCTAATTGATTCTGCAAGTAGCGCGGGATCATCGAATAATGGCAGCGCCACCCACGATATTATTTATTCGGGACTAGGGGGTAGTTTTTCTATTGGCGGCGGCGGTAACGATTTACTTGTTGGCGCAGAAGAAAGCGACAGCCTTAGAGGCGGCACTGGGGCGGATTATTTATCCGGTGGCGATGGCAAAGATAGTTTGTTTGGCGATGCTGGCAACGATCAGCTGGTCGGTGGTGGAGATATCGATTCGCTTTATGGCGGCGTGGGTAACGATATTCTAAGCGGCGGCACCGGGGCAGATAGTCTTTATGGTGGTGGTGGTAATGATGAGCTCGACGGCGGAGACGGTGTCGACATCATCGTCGGCGGATCGGGAGACGACGTTTACAGCTTCACTGGAGACTGGGGCACAGATACCGTTTTTGAATCCGAAAAAGGAGGCAAAGATACGCTTGATTTTTCCACGACTACCGACGATTTAACCTATGTGTTGGATGGCCAGCAATTGTCGGCGGGTGAAAGCTCTGGTTTTACTCAAGATGGTCAAACGAAAACAGAGCGCGCACTTGGCACAAGTAATGTTTCCGGTAGCTTTGCTGACGGCACAAATACCCTAGATGTAAAAATCAGCGGTAATCGAAACGAAATTCAGCGAATGTCGCTTGCTGGCGCTACCGGCGGCACCTTTAATTTAAGTCAGGCGGCCAAGGGTACAAATGTCGGATTTACGGCGACAGCGATAACCGCCACTGACGACGTCAACACCACCGCTAGCAATATCCAGTCGAAGATTAACGAGCAGCTAGGCGCAGACGCCGTGCTTGTTTCTGCGGTTACCGGCATGCCCGGATTATACGATATTGAATTCCTCAAACCTGGATTTCAAGACGTGGGTGATCTCTCGGCCGTCGATATAGATTTAACCCGTCAATCCGCTGAATTTGCAGTTGAAAACCCAGGCGGCGTTGGTCAGACAGCAAGTTTTCTACTGAGCTTGAATGTTGCTGATAGTGGAACGTTCGCCCTTACTTTTACGCTAGATGGCGTTACACGAACAACCTTAGATATTTCCGTCGCCACGACTGAAACCTTGACCGCGCAAAATATTAAAACTGAAATAGAGCGTATTGCCGGCGCGGGCATTAGTGCGGATGTAAGCCAAAGTGGGCCGGGTGAAAATTATCGGATAGTCATTAATAGCCCTGCAGAAAAAATTGTGGCTGCGGCGTCCGTTGTGCGGAACGCATTAAGCTATAACCTCGATATTGCATTGATACAAGATGGCCAATCTGTTCGAGAAGTCAAAGAGTTAAGTATTACTGGCGCAACGGATGGCACATTTACGCTTGCCTTTGGTAGCGCAGACGATCCCAAACGTTTAGAAACGGACTCGATACGATATGTTCAGGGCGATCAACAAGCCACAGCAAATAACATCCGCGACGCGATCAATGTTCTGCAAACGAAAAAATTCAAAATATTTAATACCAATCCTTACAAGGTTTCTGTTGAGGTAAAAGATGCCAGTGGGTGGACACTGACATTTGAGAAACCAAAAAATCAAGACGTGCCCACAATGAGCGTTAATGGCACGGCACTTGTTGGCGCTAGCGCAACCGCGACAATAGCCACGGTGAAAGATGGCCTACCGCCAGGCAGCTTAGGTGATATTGAAGTTATTAAAGCGGCCAACGCGAACAACACCTTTATTTTTGGCAATACCATTAGTAATTCAATTACAGATGTCGCCAAACAAGCGTATCTTCCCGCCGCATTGCGTGACTACGGTACGCTCGAAATTGATACCAGTGTCATGACCGCTAACGGCTACGATCTCGTGTTGGATTTTTCCAATGTAGGCCGTGAGCTTGAGTTCGCCTTTGATAAAAAAGGTGGGAACAGGGAATCACAAACAATAAAATTTAATGAAACTGACGGTTCATTTAAATTGGAGCACAAAGTAGCCGAGCTGCAACGCTTGGTACTCTCAGGCAGCCCAACAAACTCGTTTGTAATTAAGGGTGAAGTTGCTGCGAAAACGGGTGTTAGCGCTATTTCGTTTACAACCGATGCAATAGCCATCGTTACTCAAAAAGATGGCGTTAAAGTTGATGTTATTGAAACCGCAAAAAATATTGCCGCTGCGCTAAATGCGCAAGCACCGTTTGATACGACTAACGTTACCGTAAACGCAGTCGAAAACCACCCTCACGCTTGGGACATAAGCTTTGGTGGTAATGGTGATATCACCAATGGTGATGGCCCCGATGCAACAAAGTTACAACTGCTGGGGACTACCGGCGTAACGGGATACGAATTTACCGAGCTGACAAAAGGTGTTAATGAAACGACCGATACCATCGCTATTGCCGGTACAGATAAAAAAGAAAATGCGTTGGTTATTCAGACGGCCCTGAATAAAGTATTGAACGATGGGCAAAAGGTGGAGGTGAAAGCGGGAACCGATACCGATGGCGAAACGATATATGCCGTTATATATAAAAAATCACAGAACGTCGAAGAGCTAAAAATTCGTATCCCGAGTACCGGCACCCCGCTTACCGGTGTCGTTGACACGATAAATGAAGGATCGAAAAGCAGTACTAAATTAACTATTGAGAAAAAATATAATCTACCGCAATTCTTTAGTGGAAGTTATGCCTCGGAAATCTACAACGAATACTGGGGTTCGGTACTTTACGATAAAATTGTTATCACGGATGTTGATGAGAATACGCTTATAAAAGGTGGGTTTAATAAAAACAATTTTAAACTGGTCGGTGATATTGAGTTTGGTGGAACCATTGAAGGACAAAAGAAATTTCGTGGGGCGGAAGCCTTTGCTGAATTTGGCACCATTATAGATGCAGCTAACGGCAACCTACCCAATATCACAACGATTAATACGGTCGACCTGTCCGATACCTCCGTTCTAAAACCCACCATTACCAATTTGGGTAATGCGCGTACAGGGGGCGTTAGTGTTACGACGGCAACAGATGGGCAGACTGGTAAAGAAATACAACGTCTGGTTATCCCTTCGGCAGATTCCGGTAGCTTTACACTAAGCGGCAGCGTTAATAACGTGGCGTTTACGACAGCTGCCATTGATCTGCACGACGGTACAGGTCTTAGTTTTGTTGCGTATACGCACACAGAATTAGAAACACGTATTCAAAACGCGATTAACGCCCTACTCGCGCCAGTTGCTGAAGACGTTGCCACTAATGGTGTGAGTGTCAAAGCACTTACCGGTCAGCCGGGCGTCTGGGATATAACGTTTAATAACGCCGGAGCCGATGCGGATTTAATTACGCTTACGCCTGTAATCGAACTTAGAAAATTAGCGGTATTGGAAAACGCTAACCCTCAAGATCCTAAGAATACTCAAAAGATGGAGACAGCTCTTGATCTTCGTGATGCAAGTATTCCAGATCAGGTTAAGCTAGAAATTACCACAACTCAGAGCACTCAACCAATACTAACCAAGTTGGTCGATAAAACGAATTTGGCGGATATCACAAATAAAATAAAAGCCATTATTAATGGCACGAGTAAACTATCTAAACAGCTTGGTACACTTAAAATAAGCTCTACCGTAGCAAATCTTTATAGCATTGAAGTGCCACGCGACAATATTTCTATCCGTGTACTTGCGGAAGATGGATCTTTGGTTGCTGCGGGTATCCAAGCGACAACCCTGTACGCACAAAGCGCAAATCAAGTACAGGAACTCAAGCTTCAGGGCGCAGACAAAGGCGCGTTTGATATTGCCTACGAACTTGTTTATGCCGGAGTTAAGCACGCCGGTAGTGTCAGTATTGATTTAGATAATTTGGTTGAGCCAACCTTAGCCGAAGAAGTTAAAGCAAAATTAAACGCAGCGATAGCCTTGCAAGACTCGACGGCTACGGTAGCTGTTTCAACAGTAGTCGGTGACGTAAATCTACTTACGGTCAGTTTTACCAACGGCGCATCAAGTGGAAACGGCGTTAAAGGCATGGTCAGCCAGTTAACGCTAACAAACAAATCCTTGACGGTAAGTGCCGACGTCAGTCAGGTAAGTGTCGGCGAGATTCTCGCAACCAGAGAAAGCGTCGTCCATGAAGTTCAGAGGATAAATATCCCTACTTTGGTTGTCGGTGACACATTTCGATTAAACGCATTTGGTGAAATTACTGGTGACATTGATATTGATGCCGATGGCAAAATTACCGCAGCGAACGTAGAAGCGGAGCTGAATCGAGTTGATATCGCCGGAGCAAATGGCACGAGAGTAAGTCAGTTTGATGATAATACGTGGGAAATTGAATTCCTAATCCCCGGTGATGTTACCAATATTGAGAGGTTCAATGGCCCAGTAGATCTAACGCTGTCGGAATATATTTCCGGCAGCACCACGGGAAACAATGTTCAAATATTTGGTTTAAATCTTGCGGACTCGGGAACATTTCAGCTGGAATATAAGGGCCAACAAACGAAAGCTTCTGAAGCGATTAACCTTGCCACATACAAAAATGCAAATGGAACGTTTGATACATTAGCGTTAGCAGCCGAAATAGACAGCAAACTTGAAGCGCTATCGAAGGTTGGCAAAGATAATGTCAATGTTCGAATTGATGTGCCGGACGGCGTTGATGTCGATGGTGTTAATTTTAACGCTATTGCCGCGGGTGAATTTCGATTTGCTGTTGAGTTTATCGGGGAGGCAGGCGTCGGTGATAACACAACGCTTATTATCCACAGCGACAATCTTGTAAAAACGCTCAGCCCTACAAACGCAAGCGCAGTATTGGAGGTGGTTAAAGGCCAGCGTCCCGTTGTTGAAATTCAAAAGGTTGAGCGCACCGACGCAATCAAAGCGGGTGAGACATTTCAATTAAGTTTCAATAAGGTAAGTGCATCGTCACAGAGTTACGGTCAAGCTGGTTTTCAAGCCGCACTCGATGAGCTTGTAGGTAAAGATGACGACGGTATTTCTAAGGCCCGCGTTACGGAGTTTGATGCGAATACCTGGTTTGTGAGTTACACGGGTGAAGCCAGAGACGTTCCAGAACTGTCCATGAAAACCGATCAGTATTCTCAATCGGTAACGGGTTTTACCGGTGTTCTCCAAAATATTTCTAATATTGTCTATGGTCCAGGTTTAAATCTTCTGGGCGGATCAAATACCTCGTTGGTGCAATCAGCTTTAGCTGCGGGTAAGCAGCGTGTAAGTTCAAGCAGCACGGCAGTGAGCACAAATAGTTTTATAAGCGATGGCAGCATCTCTTTGGGTAAAAATGTGTTTTCGGTAGGCGGCAACATCTATAGCAGTGCTTTTGGTGATAGCCGCACTGGTGATGCGCGATTTGACGAAGACGGCAGTGTTGTCGGAAAAATTATCGCCGACACACTTGCGTCAACCCTAATCAATGGCGACATAAGTTTCGGCGAGCCGACCGTTGCGCCGGGCATTCACATTATGTCGGGCTTTACCGGTGGCGACACTTATAAATTCAAAGGTTGGTGGCTTGGGGCGGCAGTATTTGAACTGCCCTCTGTAAAAGTAGCGGGTTTTGACATCGTTAATTTTGGCAACGACACCCTCGACTTTAATGACGTTGGTACCGATATAACCTTCGATGTATATGGGATTACCTCAGACAATATAGACAGTTGGCGCGATTCATTAAGTGTGTTTGAAGGTGGGCCATCTGGGTTTTCGGTGGGCACAAATATTGTTATCGCTCGAAATAATATTGGCGGCAAGTTTATCGATAACCTGCTTGATTTGGCTGACGCTAAAGCATGGGCAAGTGAATGGGGTTTGAACTTTGTTGTCGCAACCGGCATAGAAAATATTGTTGGCGGCTCGGGTAAAAACACCTTTAAGTTTCACGGCACAGGTTATCTAGACGGCACTATCGGCGCGAATAGCTCGGGCAAAATTGTAATGGACTACTCCGATTACAGCCCCGCATCCGATAGTTTTGACGACCGTTCTGACGGAAATAGTATTTCGTACAGTGGTGTTTACGTTGATGCTACCGAAGGCCTGAATTACAGCTTACCCAAGGTCACCATTCCCTTCTTTGGATCCACACCCAGTGTTGGTCTTGATTTTGGCAGCGCCACGGGTGTTGTTGGCGGCAGGCTTGGCGGTATTACCACATTAATTCCGGATGTTGAGTTGAGTTCAGGCTCGATTTCTGCCGAAGCGAACGCGGTTAATGGCATTACAGATATTACCGGCTCGACGTTAAGTGACTTTTTAAAAGGTAATGACAAAGGCAATGTTTTTATTACCGGCCACGGTGGTAGCGATCGCATTATCGGCGGCAAAGCGCCAACTGGAGGGGAAGTATTAGCGGACCTGACCTCTGTGCGCGGTGATACAGTAAGTTTTGAAGGCTCATCTGGGGCAGGCTTTATGGTCGACCTTGCAAGTGGCTTGGCTCACACAGGCATTGTTGATGGCACCGGTTCTTTTGACCAAGCGACCGGACTGTTGAGCATCAATGCAGACCGAGGTCTGTTCTCGTTGAGTCTGGGCGCAGAAGAAACCGGCTTGCTCGAATACAATGCGAGCAACGAACGAATCAAAGAAGAGCTTGAAAAGCTGGGGGCAATTGACCCCACAACAAATGAAATTGTTGTGACTGCGGGCACTCACCCCGGTGAGTATATTATTCAGTTTGCCGGCAATAGCGTGCCGCTTCTGTCGGTAAATCAGGACCCGTCTGCGGCCCAAGGCGCAAAATTAATCCGGTTTGATGCGACCGGTTTAGATCAGGTCACTCTGGAAGAAATTGAAAACATTCAAGGCAGTAAAGGCTTTGATGTTTTGATTGGTGACGCCAATGTAAATACCTTTTTCTTTGCTGATGATTCAGGTACAAGCCTGGTTTATAGCGGCGGCGGCAAAGACATACTCGATTTCTCAAAAATTACCAGTGGCTCCGTTTCTACCGGGGCTTTGACGGGTTACAGCGATGCGACCGTATATACCTGGGGTTCAAATAAGGTCATTGTATTTGGGCCTAATCTGACGGAAGTAGGTCTAAAACAAGGCGAGCGTAGCAGCGGCGCGGCGCTGTCTAATTTTGTCAAAAAACTGGGCGTTGGCGTGCTGAGTTTGGGCTCGGATACCGACGGTGGTCTAGGGCAAAGCATCACGGCAACCAATGTTGAAGATGCGTTAACCGAAGCAACCAAGCGTTGGAATGCGGTATTGGCCGATGGCGTGACCGTACCGGCGAACATTTCGCTAGCGGCATTAACGGATCTTCCCGGCACCAAACACATTGCAGAAACGACCTACGACGGCACCGACTATGTCATTACGCTAGACACGACCGCCGCCGGCAGTAATTGGTATGTTGACCCAGAGTTAAGCTCTGGCGTGGTTACCGACGATGAGTTTGCGGGCAGTGTTGTGGGTGTGGATCTACTGACCGTGATGATGCATGAAGTTGGGCATATTTTAGGTTTGGAGCATCCTGATGTTGCCGACGCAAGTAATCTGATGAGCACCACGCTCGATACAGGCGTGCGTCTGAATCCAACCGAAGCGCAAGGTCGCAGTGGACTTGCCGCGTCAGATAAGTTTGACCTTGGCCTTGATGCCTTTGCCAAGTGGGCCGAGCAGCTCGCCGGCAGTGTCGATACCTATTTAACCGACGCAACCACCATTCCGTTTACGGATATTTCTTTGGCGACCTTGGTGGGTGCAGATTTAGCAGACTTTGGCGCGACCGGTGCGGCATTAATCCGCCAAATTCAAACGGGCATCAGCGGCTATTTTGATGGCACAGATACGCCCAATACCAATGATATGCTGCTCGCGCTGCAGGATATCGCCAATATAGAGGTCACCAAAACGCCCGAAGGCCAGCAGTTTGATGTTTCGGTGACCCTCACAAGCTTCGACAAGTCGTTATCGATGGACTTGTCGTCACTGGAGTTCGACTTATCCGAACTTGGCATTGAGCTTGATGTGCCTTTCAATTTCGGCTTGTCGGCCACGCAAAGTAAACCGCTCGATTTGTCTGCGGATGTGAATCTCGATTTTTCGTTTGGTATTGATGACTCGGGTGACTTCTACGTACTCGACCCCAGCTTAAGAGCAAGCTTGGAGTTCGGGGAAGAGATGGCCGATATCACCGATGTTATCCAGGGAGACAATGGTGTTGCGGGCTCATCTGCGTTTGTCATCAGTGGCAATCAGACCACAGAGCCCTTGGATTCACAGCCGTCGGGTACAGGCCAATATGCCACCGGCGATCGGTTTTCTGTTGCTGGCTCATCCGACAATGATCGTCTGTACACGGTGCATAGTACCGAATACAACGAATTCTTTGATACCACGACCATCTTTGTTGACGAAGATTTAGTCAGTGACATCGCTGACGGCAAGGTCATTAAAACAACCGACTTTGGACTCAACTTTGGACCATTTGGGCTTCAGTCCAATGACGCCGTAATTTCAGTGGGCGGTTCGGTTGGTTTTGATTTTCAGGAAAAACTCACCCTGGCCGACTTTGAAGCCGGTGGTTTGGGCGAGACACTGCTAGCCGACATTCTTAGCGGCAGCATCGAGCCCATATTGGGCGACGACACCCATTACGAAATTATTTTACCTGTCGAATGGGCCGGTGCCATCGATGGTATAAACGAAGGTACAGGGTTCTTCACCGCCACAAGTGGACTGTTGCAGCCCGGCGCAACAATTAAAGACTTCCTTATATCGTTACCTGGCTCCATAAAAATGAGCGGTCTCGATTCGTTGTTGGAGTTCAACGGCGTTTCACTCGATATGATTCTTGGCGGGTTGGAACAAATGCTCGACGACATGGTCGGTATTGACCGTGACGTTGTTGGCATTAAAACCGGCACTAGTCTGCAAACCTATGAAGAGCGTTGGCTCAGCGATACACTGCTCGACACCTATAGCGAAGAGCTAACTGACGGTGTGCAAAGTACACGCAAGGTGACTTTGGAAAACGGTAGCAAGATACTGTTACAAGAATGGAGCGATGGCGCAGCCACCTATTGGGGTGAAGAAGTTTACGTTGATAACGCAACGAAACTACAAACCTACAGTTTTAGTGCTTGGGAAGCCGCTGAGGTATTTGATACCACGGATGTTCGTGCGGTAGAAACTGACGCAGACAAATTTACTAATGCTGCTATTTTAGGTGGTGACATAGAAACCCTAAGTATTTTCCGCGTTCAAAATGGCGCGCTCTACGACGAAATTGACCTTATTGGCGAAAGTGCCGCATCCCTTCTGGGGGAAGGTTCAGTCTCTCTTGCTCAAGGTTTACGTAATGCTGTGAGTACTGTCAGGAACTCAGCAAAGAATATTTCCGAGCTGCAAGAGCAGTTGAATACAGAAATCGAAAAAGTGCTTGGCCTGTCGGATGACGTTAATCCGGTAACCATGAGCTATGCCGATTCCGCGTTTGATTTTGATTTCCTACTGGAAATTGAAAAGTCGCTGAAAACCGAATTAGTGCTCGACATTGATGACCTGAACCTACAGGAATGGCTCGGTTTTAACCCTGCTGATGTATTGAATATCAACGCAGAAGCGGAATTGGACCTTAAAGCGTCCGCCAGTATTGGTTTGGGTTTTGGTTTCGACCTTTCCAATGTGTTTGAGCCCATCTTATATGTGGATAGCAGCAGCGGTATCGCGGCACAAGTCTTTGCAAGCGCTGAGGACATCGAAGTCGAACTGGGTTTTGAAGTTCCCGGAATTGGCAATATCGGTCTTTTGGCCAAAGATGGCAGCGCCAAGGTCGATCTAGGTTTCTATGCAAACTTAGGTGACGAAAGTGCTGATTTGGACGGCGATGGACTACTGAGTATTAGCGAAGTGGGTCCCGCGTTTCAGGCAGAGCTTTATGGCAACGCAAATTTAGATCTGCCGCTGTACTTCCCCATTGAGGCCTTGCCGGTTGGTGGCACCACTGAGGATAAAAACGGCGACGGCAAAGGCGACAATGTTTTATATTTGGACGCTGGGTTTTCTTTAAATGAAAACTTAGATTTCTCAAAGAATTTTGATTATTACCTGCCGGACTTTATTTTCGAATTTGATGCCATTGCCTTGCTGCTGGATTTTCTTCAAGACCCGGAAAACGTTCTCAACGGTCTTAATGCCTTCTTTGATGGCATCGATGTTATTGCTAATGGCATAGACGAGATTGAAATTCCCATTGTCGGTGGTGACTCGTTTGATAGCTTAGCGACCAGTCTGCGCGATCTGCGCGCCAAGGTTGTTGGCGCAAAAACAGGCAGTAGCTACAGTGATGGCAGCGCCGGAGATTATGCGGCTGGCAGCATTGGACATTTCTTGCAAGACCCTCAAACAGCTGAAGATGGCACGTTTGAAGCGATCTTGAATAAGATCCGTGAAGAGCTATACGAAGGTTTAAAAACTATTAATAGTGCGTTCTTTGCGTTCGTGGTACCTGATTACGATGAGCTGGGCGCAGAGCAATTTGATGCCAGCGGTAAATTGATGACACGTTTGCCGACCAGCTTGGAGGATGTCGAGCTGGTGTTTACCGCAGGTGGCGCGTTGACCTTCAATATCAAGTTTGGAGGCGTGCTTGTAGACGGTGAAATTCCAATTGATTTTTCTGCCGGTATTCCAGGCATCAACTTGGATGTTGACGCCAAAATTCAGGCCAAAATTGATTACCTTATGGGCATTGGGCTGGGTATTGATGGTGAGGGGATTTTCCTTGATACCAATGGCATTAATCTCGCGGGTGAGGAAATCGCACTGAATGTAAGTGCAAACTTAACAACCGCTAAAAATAACGATAGCACCATTAGCGCAGACGATTCGTTTGAAACAATTGAGGAAGGATATAACAGCATTTCCGGCACACTAGGCTTTTTGTCCATGGATATCTATGGTGAGGCGGGCCTGAATGGTCAACTTGGCTTGGATATTAAAGGAGGTGGTGAAGAAGGTCGTGTCCGCAATACCGAAATATCCCTCGAGTTAAATGCCAGTGCCACCGCCTATGCCGATATCTTCGCAGAGGCTGCCACCACCGCGGGTGCTATTCTGCCATCCATGAGCACCTTTATTGAATACGATCAGGTGCTGGGGGATGCGACTTGGTCGAGCAGTGATGGCTTTGAATTTATAACAGGCTCGCCGGAAGTCTATCTACATGATGTAACCCTGGATGCGGGTTCGATTATGGGGAGCTTCTTGGATGAATCTCTGAGCATCATCAAAGATATCATCGATCCTATGCGTCCGGTTGTTGATCTGCTGACGCTTGAAATCGATCTAGGTATTACCAAGCTGATGATGATCGATATGGCCTACTTGAAACTGCCTGCCAATGTGGTTGATACAGCCAAAAAGGTGTTGTCGGTGCTCAAGAGCACTATTGAGTTTATCGACGGCTTAGACTCGGTGGGGGGGGAGATTAACTTCGGTGACTTTGATCTTACCGGGTCATTCCTAGAAGATCCCGAGTCAACAGTGAGCGAAACCGAAGTGGGTGCTGTCCGCGCGGCACCCACAGGCAGTCCTTCGACACAGAAAGCAACCGCAGGCCCGGATCAAAAGGGCTTAGATGAGGGTAAAGAGAAGAGCTTCCGGTTACCGATTTTTGAAGATCCTGCATCGGCCTTGGGTCTTTTAACGGGCAAGCCCGTGGACCTGTTCTGGTATGACCTACCTGATCTGGAGTTGGATTTTACCTATAAGCAATCGTTTATGGTATTCCCGGGCCTTAATGCCGGTATTGAGGGCAGTGTCGGGGTTGAAACCAACTTTGATTTTGGGTTTGATACCTCAGGTTTTATTGAGTTCCAGGAGGCAGGTTTCGCGCCTTCTGAAGCTTGGCGAATCATGAATGGCTTCTATCTTGATGATCATGGTTTCGAAAATACCGCCGATGATCTCAACGAAATTGTCTTGACTGCATTACTGGGTGCTTCCGCTTCTTTGGGTATAGGTGGCTTGGTTGAAGCAGGCGTGCAAGGGGGCATCGAGGCGACGATAGGCTTCGATCTGAACGATAAACTGACTCAGTTCGATAACGGCAATCCGATTGGCGACGGTAAGCTCTACGGTGCTGAATTAATAGAACGTATCACTCACGGCCCAGAATGTTTATTTGATGTTAGTGGTTCCTTGGATGTGTTTTTGGATGCCTTCTTCTGGGTGGGTATCAATTTAGGTTTCTCCGAAATTACATTGTTCGAAGCCAGTGAGCGTTTTGTCGATGAGATTATTATTGAGTTTGAATGGGAATGTGTGCATGAAGCACCAGAGCATATCTCAGAAAAAGTGGGCTCAGAGCTACAACTAAGTTACTCAGGTGATGACTCGGGTGGTCAGCACTCTTATACGATTCTTCAGCTTGATTGGGAAGATAACCAAAGCGGTTGGACCATTGAAACCTTGTTTAAACAGGGCTTATTAGATTTCGATTTTTACACTTCATCTGAACTTGCATCGCTAAGTACACAACTTGCTGGAATTCATGGTAGCGATTTACTGGCAGTTAGCACGGGGCAACGTGTTGAAGTTTACAATGCATCTCAAATCAAAAGAATCACCACGCAGGGCACCATTTATGATGATCATTACCGAATCACTAATGTGGATGCTTATGTTGACACGTTTGACTTAAGTACCGGCGAGGGTAATGACTTAATTGAAATTAACTTTGATGATAAATCGACGACGGCTACTGTTGATCGTGATATCACCATCAATACTGGACTGGGCAATGATATTGTCACCATTAATGGCGGCGTTAGAAATGAGCAATTAGGGACTATTTTAGTTAATGCTGGTGTTGATGCTACAAATACTAAGTTTGCGGCAGGAGAAGCAACTGATAACGACAGAGTGGCGATATCTTCTGCGTTAGATGCAAATGTGATTCTGTTAGGTGGTGCGGGTAATGATAGCCTGCGTTTAACCGGTGAAGATAGCAATTATCGTTTATTAGGTGCCTTTGGTGGTGGTGGTCGCGATACGATGATGGGCGGTGAAAATAACGACTTCATTTATGGTGATAGCACCCTAAATATCATTTATGGTGATAGCACCCTAAATACCGCGTTGGTTGATGCGTTTATTGCAGCTGCACAAAATGCAGTGGCAACGGCTTCTACTAATAACACTGCAATCAATACGGTGAATGCTTTACTTGCTGGCGTTGAAAATCTATTACCTGCTAATTCAGGTGGTGCTGATGTGATACTGAGTTACGGCGGTAAAGATTACATTGATGGTGGCGATGAAACCGTTGCTATTATTTACAGCCAAAAATCCGACGACCAAATACTTAGCGTGGGTACTTATTACACAAACTACGATCCTGACTTTCATAATCGCGTGATCAGTGTTTATTACAATAGCGATGGCACACCATTGGAAGCTGATCACTACAATGCAGATGGTACGTTAAGTGCGATAGGTTTGGCTGCACAAGCCGCTGATCCTGAAAGTATTGCACTACTTAGCCGTCATGGTGATTTAATGCATAGTGGTGCTACAGTTGCATCAAGTGGTGATGACGATACTATTTTTGCTGGTGCTGGTTTTGATAAAGTCAGTGGCGGTAGCGGTGAGAACTACGTTGATGCTGGAAAAGGCGATGATATTATCGATGCCCGCGGTAGTTCAGGTACGGTAAATGCACGCGAAGGTAGCGATATTATTGAATGGTTATATGAACCAGGCACTAACTTAACCGTTGACGGTGGTAGTGGTAATGACCGTTTGAGTGCGACATTAGTCGATGAAAATGATGTCGCGACCGCTCAAAGCGTGTATATCTTTGATGATAATGGTGATGCGGTATTAGCCGTTGATTCACAACCCGGTGCAACAGCGCAAACCCTTGATGCAATAAAAGCAATGGATAGCAATGATGCTAGCGACAGTATCGACCATATTACCTTGACTGGTGTGGAAGGGTTAACACTGGCGATGGAAGATGGCCGAGATACCTTAGTCATCGATGATGTTATCGGCACCGATTTAAGCTCGATTGATATCGATGCCGGCTCAAGTCAGGAGATGGTTTATCTAGCGGATCGCGATGGCGATAATAATAAGTTTGCATCACGCGCTAATAACTACTTACAGTTTTTACCTCTTCTGCCAGAGAATCAGACTGGCACACTGAGTTATCAGGATTTAAGCGTCACACTAAACGGTAATACCCGTGAAGATGTTGCGTTAGCAATGGCGAAGTTAGAGCTTGAAATTGATGAAAGTCAGTCGCTCACTTCTGAACAGGCTGAAGCACTAGGTACCTTGGCAAGTAGCATCACTTCAACGCTAAATATGAGCACCTTTAATCAGCAACAACGTTGGATTGTTGACCTAGCAAGCCTTGATACAGACCTGAATGCTAACTTCGAATTACTGAGCTTAACCTATAACAATACAGCTGTATTAGCAGATATTGCAGTTGCTAATTCAGGAATGAATGCAGAGCAGGCAGATTACTTCTACCGTGCAAGTTTGGCTTCGGGTGAATACCGTTTCGACCCTGCAACGGGTGAACCAATATTAATCCGCCATGCAATTGCAGCTGATACGGTTACTACGGGTCAACAGATTGAGGCTGGCAAAGGACTGGATCGCGTTACTTTATATAGCGGTTATGTAAATAATGCGGCTATTAATTTTGGCTTAGGCTCAACTAATTCAGTTGAGGTTTATGCTTGGATGAGTGCTGATCAAGTGCAAGCTGTGATTGATACTAATGCCGAATTTGGTGGGATTAGTGTTACTTCAACCGTTGATGGTATTTGGGTCTTTAGCGGCGCGACAGAGACACTTGCTTATAGTTATCAAACCCAGGATTACAACGGGGTGCTCTATAGTATAGAAGATACGCGCATCACCGATACTTTCTACCGTGCAACGAGCTTTAGTGCAGGCACGGTTGAATACCTGTTTGATGGGGCTGAGCCAACGCTAACGGTGGAATCGTTATTGCTTGGCAATACCCTAGAGTGGGCAACATGGATGAGTGGAGCAACACTTAACTATGGTGATGAGAGCGATAATGAAAGTGCTTCGCTTGCAGAAATAGGCGCGTTAGTTGAACAAGCGCAACAGGCAAAGAATCCAAATTACTCAAAAGCAACCGCTGCTTTACAAACAATATTAAATGATTTTTCTGCAGCAGAGGGCATTAAACTCGTACAAACGGTGAGTAACGGTCAACCTAGTTGGCAGGTTTCTGAACGTGTCGTAGCAACCCAGACACTCACTTACAGTATTGATCAGCAAGCTGATTATCTCTTCTACAGTGGTCAATATTTACCGCTTGATAAAACCACAACAACCACGACTAGCACCACAGGCACAACGACTATCACGCCAGAAATGAAGCTAGAAGCGGTTATTAAAGCGCTGACTGGGCGCATTGTTGTTGTGACGGATGATACTAACGGCAATTGGTTATTTACGGTGCCTAGTGAGCTTGAAAGACCGCTACAAACATCCGTGATTGATCTTCTTAATCCTATCACGCCTATTGGTTCTTACGTTTATACCTTTGATAATGTTATTAACAGTCAAGTTGCTACTGCGTCATTAGGTTATAACGGTGCTTCACAGGACATTGATGTTACTGGTGATACGGCGGCTGATATCGTTAATATTAACGCAGCACTCGTTGCCCTTAATATTGGTCAAGAAAGTAGGGTTGATATTGTTAATGGTAAATGGCAAATCTTTTTTGATAATGCACTGGCACAAACGTTACAACTTACCCATAGCGGCGATACCAGTGATGCACGTGATGTAAGCAATTATATCGGCGAAAGCTTAGTTAATGTGACTGATAAGCAGTTTGATGTGACCCTTGCTCAAGACAGTGGTTCAATTGAAATTTACATTGAAATGGTTGAAAACAAAATCAATTCTAATGAAACAGCTGTTGAGGTACTGGCACAACTAAAACTACTGGATGTGCATAATCATATCATCGAAGATTCAATTACCATCACAGATACGGATCCAACGGCTATAACGAGTTGGCAGATTCGTTACGCGACACTGCAAACAGTTGATGTAAGTACTGCCGGGATAATAGCGACAGATATTATTGATGAACTGGGTTTAAACGCTGCGATTGATGCTGCGGATGTAAGCGTAACTGATGAAAACGGTAACTGGGTGATTAGCTTTGCCAGCAGTGAAAATGGTATGCAGGTTACCGCTTTTAGTGATTTAACAGAAACCCTAAGCATTGAACTACCATGGCAGAATTATGCACTCACCTCAGAGGCGTTAATATTTGACCGCGAAGAAGCAGAAACGTTGTTGGATTTAGAACAGTTTATTGTCCCTGCGATGTTGGGAATAAGTGATATTACCCTAACCCTAAAAACACCTACGGGCACAGTGAACGCTATCTCTATCACTGATATTGAGAATGCTGCTGAAGTGAAGGCTGCATTTCAATCATTAGCAACAGGTATTACAGGCGTGACTATTAGCGCTGAAAATGGGGGGTGGCTTGTTAACCTTGGGCAATCTTTAGACCCTCAACAGTACTTTGAGCTATCGGGTTCACGAAACAATGGTGACCCGGCTAATCTACAACCAGTCACGATACAAGTCGTGAATGCATATCAACAAAACATTCAACAAGCACTGAGTATCCCAGCTGATTTTGACCAATATGAGCTAACTTACGGAAATGGTAATACATACACAGTAAGCTCTGCACAACTGCTTGATGGCTCTGCTTTTAATATTGCAATAGGATATATCCCCACTGGTTTTATTAGCACAGCAGGTGCGACCGGAACCTTTAACAATGATGGCATTACAGCAACCTATTCTAGCAATGATAGTAGTAACTTTTCGGATCAGTTCACTTATCAAATCGAAGCTGGTATAGACTTCACGCTAACTATTGCAGTAGATGGAGCAGGTATAGTAACCGCGACGACCACAGATACTCGCGCGTGGAATAATGGTGTAATTACCTTAACGGAAACAGCTTTAGACTCTGGGATATTTACCTTTACGTTGTCTGATCTTCAGCCGACCAATTTAAACCTAACGACGTTGGATACTTTAGGAAAAGTAGGGGAACTTACTTATGCAGATAGTACCGCGACTTACGTTATCAATGGAGATGATTACTCCGATGTTTATAGCTATCAACTCGAAGATGGCAGTAGTTTTTCACTCACTATTAGTATTGATGCTCAAGGTGATGTTACCGGTCAAACCACCGATATTCGTACTCCCAATGAAGGTGAGATTAGGTTAACTGAAACGTCGTTAGACTCGGGTATATTTAGCTTTAGATTATCTGACCTTGAGCCTGCTGCCGACAAAGTTGTTGTAACACTTGCCCCTGACTCCGATGGACAGGGGACCGATCAGCAACTTCTTTTACGTATGCAAGCGACAGGGTTGTTGGATGCACAAACACAATTTACATCGATTGATTACTTTAATTTTGTATTAAAACCAATTTACGATAGCACCCCTAAAGCGATCGCTGATGTTACTAGCACCGATGGTATCAGCTTGATGAAAGTGGTTGAGCAAATTCAAGCAAACGGTGATTGGGTTACGATCATGGACAACAGTACCGTTGCGGTATTTGAAAATGCTCAAAACACGAATACTAGCGGTGAATTCCTTTCTGCTTTCCAACTGATTGAACGTCAACTTCCACGTCAAATTCTCAAAGATGTATGGGAGATTAATGATGAGGGTGTTGCGGTTAAAACAGGGACTCAAGACTGGTTCTTAGACCCACGTATTATTACCGATGAATCGGTGGATTCAATCACTATTTATGGCTCAGATGACAATGCCGTAAACGATCGATTTGTGATCGGTAACGAGGTACTTAATCGCGGTGTAGAAGACCTTGAATCAATCAACTTTGATGTGATGCAGGTGACACATACTCATGATGGTATTGATGACGATGGGGTGATTATCACCCTCAGAAATCTGTCGCTAGATGCTGGTAATGATGGAGATATTAACGATACCGTTAATATTGATGCACGCCAAGGTGACGATGCATTGATTGCAGGTAATGTGCCAAATCGCCCTGATGTGGTGGATGGTAAAGATGTATTATTAAGCCGTGTGGTGGATCAGTTAAACCTAACTGGTGGTAGTGGTAATGATCAGATTGTAGGTAGTTTATTTGTTGATCGCATCGATGTTGGTGATGGGGTAAACCGTGTAACTGGCGGTGAAGGCATTGATAGCTTCGTTAATAGCGGTACAGGTTCATCTGAGAATACTTTAATTGAGTCTTTTGGTATTTCCGATAGTGTCTTTGTATTAACCGATACAAGTTTGTCGATCGCCTTTGATCAAAAACGGATGCAAGAAGATGAGTTTGGTGATTACCAGTTAGTGACAGATCGTCCGACTGAAGTTGAGACCGCTGCTCATGGTATTGGTCTGTTTGATAGCTTCTATTTATACGGTAGTGCGTTTAACGATAAGTTCAGTATTGGTAGCGATAGCGTTGGTTTCACTAAACAAGCTGTTTTAGATGGTACTGAGGGCGGCGATGAATATACGCTGACCTTAAGCGGTGATGTAAGTGGTTCATCTAACGTACGCATCGTCGATAGTGGTCAAGGTATTGAGACAGATACGGTGATCCTACAGGGTAGTGACGGTGATGATACGATTCAGTTAGACGCTGAAATATCAACCACCGATTATGAGATGATTCTGCTGGGTGACAGCGTTACTTTCAGTTATAACAATTTGACGGCAGTGGCTGACTTCACCGATATAGAAAGTGGTTTTGATGAAAACGGTACGCCAAAAGCAATAACCGATCAGCAAAAAAGAAACCATATTGAGCTGCAACTTGAGGCGCTAGAGGGTATTAATGATGTTACCGTCAGCGGTGATGGCAGTACTCAAAAACCATGGCGTATTAGTTTTGTTGATGTCACGGATAGTAGCCTTGCGCTCACCGTTACTTCAGCGGACGATATATTAACCGGTATCAATACCGCCTATGTGCAAAGATTAACCACAGGTGCTGCAGATTCGTTATTGGCTGGCGCACCTAATATAGATGCGATGTTTGACAATCCGGTTAACAAGTCGCAAATATTTAATCGTATTAATGGCAGCGTAACAGACAACGAATCCTTTACTTTAAATTACAACAATCGCAGCGCTAATTTTGTTTACAGCGCAGCGAGTTCACTTAGTTATACCGAGCAGTTGCTTGTGAAGCTACAAAGCATCGATAGCACTGCTGAGTTAGTGGGGCTTGGCACTGAACAAGATCCTTGGTTAGTGACCTTTAATAGTACTGCAACCACTGATGTTGATGCGCAGGGTAACTACTATCTATTAACCCTAACGGGTGGTATTGCAGCTAACTTTACCAATCCTGCTGATATTGCTGATGCTGCTGCACAAACTCGCGCCTCTGGCGATCTTGGCTCGGGTAACTTCCAACGTGTTTATTACAACTACACAACTGAGCGCGTTTCAATTCATGGCCGTGAAGGTGATGATACCTTTATTTCTGATGATACAGCTGCAGCGGTAAAAGTTTATGGCGACCAAGGTAACGATAACTTCTTAGTCGGTCGTGTACTGAAAACTAAAACCGTTACAGTCACTGTCGGTAAGGATGACGATGCACGAGAGGTAGAGCTTCAAATCGTCGACAATGCCGATACAGATGGTGATGGTGTTGGCGATGGTATTACAGCTGGCGTAAGCTATAACGCAAGTTTCTATGGTGGCAGTGGCGATGATTACTTTGAGGTGAATCATAATGTTGGTGAACTACAACTTTACGGTGAAGCGGGTGATGATACCTTCTTCTTAAAAGCGCATAAAGTAGAGCGTGATGATAAGATAGTTGAAGATGATGGCGGTAAAATAACCACCGGTGCGGGTGACGATGAAGGCAATATTGACGAAAAAGATAAAGATATTCTGCTTGATTATATCGAAAATAACCGTGTAGAAATTTATGGTGGTGCAGGTTTTGATACGGTTGTTATCGCAGGCACAGCATTGGCTGATAAGTTTTATATTTATACCGATAACGACGGTCAACAATACTTATATGGTGCGGGCCTCAAACTCGATAATATCGACAGCATTGAACGCTTAGCATTAGTAACCGGCTCGGGTGATGATGAGGTGTGGTTATATGGTTTAGATGAAGGATTAAGCCTCATGCTAAACCTAGGTTCGGGCGATGATAAGTTGCATTTGGGTGGCGCGCAGCGAGAGTTTGAAGTGACTTACCCTGCTGCTTCTGCAAGTTATACAGTTACTCAAAAAGTATTGCAGGAAATTTTAACTAGTACCGAGATTACCACTGATAATATTAGTTTAGTACGCCGTGAAATTGGCGGTTTATCTAGCGATGATATGACTGAGGCGGAAAGAACCGCTGCCTTCCAAGCCTTTTATGCAAAATGGTACCCAGATGGCGCAAATGCTGCTGAGGTGGATATCAGTAATGAGCATTGGAATCTGCTTGAAGCTAATATTGCCACTGCTTTGTACCACTTTGCCAAAGCACTCGATAATCCTGAAAACAAAACCTATGTTTATGACCCTTATAGTGCTTGGCATACACATGAGTTCCTATTCTGGGATTGGTCGCACTGGCATGATAATTATGATGCATCGAAAGTGCCCTTTACCAGTCAAAATGCAATCAATAATTATGTCCAATACTCTACTGATACTAGCGCGATAAGAGGACTTCTAGATAATACTGATCCATTAACTTATCTAAACTCTGCTAGTTCAGGTAATGACAACTTCTATGCGTCATTAGTTAATGGCACTGCGCCAAAAATGCAGGAAGCATTACCTATCGAAGGTGTACTGGAGTTGATGAAAGGTAACTACCTCTGGATTGATTCATACCGCGATGGTGGTTTCGGGCAGTTATCGGTTGATGATCTGCTTTATGATGAGTTCCTGAGTGTTGCGGTCGATTATGCGCTAGCAGGTGATCTAATCCATGTGCATGAGGGCAGTATCGCTGCGCACGGTGATAGCGATATTCTTGGCGATAGTATACTTACCACACAGGTACAAAATAATGGCAATATGCCGCATGTAGAGGGTGTTGGCGATAAATGGCACATGGATCTTGCTATCGAAAATAACTTTAGCGGTGGCGATCTGCTTGCTGATCTATTAGCGTTATTCTATAAAGTTGAAGCGCTTAATGATGTTGCTTACAACCAAATAGAAAGTTACGCAGCGCTAGAGACCGAGGGATTATTAACCTACCGTTTCGATAACCTTCCTGAACGAACTGAAACGCGTTACCTCGCTGAAAACTACGATTTATCACGTATTGCAGGTGTAGTGCGTGTAGCGGGTGCTGCGGGCAATGACACGGTTTATGTCAATGCAGAAAGTAGTGTCGATGCTAATAATAATGGCGTAGAACTTAGTGTTGAGCTCGGCGAGCAAGTATTAAACTTAGGTGATTTTACCTTTAGTACGGTGCTGCCTGAAAGCTTAATCATTAGTGCAACGCAAATCCGAATTTCAGCTGCACTTAGTGCCGGCGAAACCCCATTACAGAGTGATTTAGACCTAATCACGGCATACGATGAAAGTGTGGCGGTTGCACAGTTGCTAGCAAGTGGTTCAGTGACGGCTGCGGAGCAAACCCGCATCGATGCTTACAATCCTGCTACTTTACAAAACACGTTAACTCGTGCCTATGCTCCGCTTGTTGCTTCAATTGAAGCGCGTCTTATTAACGGTGAAACGGTGACCTTGAATGAGCAAAACCTGGTTGATTCTTATTACTACGATAGTGCAAATACTATTAGTCATTCTGATCTGCAGGATGCCTTAGTACGTGCACACAAAGAGTTAGATATAGGTATTCTTGACAGGCTACTTGGCATTTCAACACAACCTACTGTTGATGATGTGACTGTTGAGGTATCAATCGATCGCGTTGTACCTGATACAAGTGACCCCGATGGTTTTTTTAACCGTACCCTTGAAGGTGTATTAACTGCGTTAAACATTGAACATGCTGCAATTACAGGCATTGTTTGGGATAGTACTGTAGGTACAGAGTTAGCTGCCGATCGTTCTCGTTGGTTTAATTCTATCGATGATTTTGCTAATCGTGGCCTTGAATTAATTGAGCGTTTACCATCTGCTACGACGGTGGATTCAGAGGCTAAATTCTCGTTAACCACGTTAAATGCATTCATCAATAGCACTGAATTAGCTGAACTGAAACTACTTAATGGCACGCTATTTGATGGCTTAACAACAGCGCTTAATAATCTACTTTCTTATATTACTTTGGATATTGTTAATACCGATAACAATACTAAAGATCTCAATATCATTGCGGAATCAGGATTAAGAGTTTACTTACCAAGCGATATGGGCAGCGTAGATAACACTGGCGTACACTTAAATACCTACACGGCCGAACGCTCTTATCGTGATGACCTATGGTCTCAGGCAGATGTTGATTTGGGTAATCTTTACAACAGTAGTCTTGACCTTAGCAGTCGAGCGATTGGTTTCCTCGACCGTTTAATTGCCATTCCAGATAAAGATGGTAATGATTCTGAAGCTGAAGCGTTAACCACAACGGGCAGCGCTGATCCTACTTTGGTTAAAATTGTGACTGTAGGGTTACCTGGGGCTGCTAACCTAATTGTTGGTGAAGGTGATGACGCGACATCAGGACTTGCTACAAATAAAGTGGAGATGCTTAAAGAGTATGTTCAACAACTTAACTCACTAAATGGCGCTTATTACACGCAAAGCTACGATACGGTTAATAGTGACGGCGATAAAGTGTTAAGTGCGGTTGCTATTAGTCGTGTGAATGGTCTGGTAGACAGTGCAGAAAAACTAGAGAGTGGTGTTTATCTTACTGCTGCTAACTGGAACAACTATGTTGATGCCGTTGAACTGAACACCACATTAGACTTATCTCAATTTGAAGATGCAGAGTTTACTAACCTTAACGTAGAACGCTTAATTGCTGCTGCCTTTAGTCAAAATTTACGCACTGATATTACCGCGCCAGTTGAAGATGGAACACGTGTTCACCTTGATAATGGTCAAATCGGCTATTTCGATATTAAAACCGTTCAAGATGACGATTTCTTCTACTTACCAAGCTTGATCCAAATTCGCGAAGATTATAGTCAGCAGGTAACCGTTACTCGTGCTGAAAACTACCTACTGAGTAAAGAAAATGATTATGCAGTCTCTTACGATACGCTAACCCTAAGTGAATCGGGTCAGGCTCTAAATTACGGTTTCTTTATGAACTCGTTCGAGAATATCGAACTTAACTTAAACGTTGATAGCACGGAGAATACTAACGTAACGGTTAATACTACTCGCTATGTTGAAACTCTGAATATCACCACAGGTATGGGGGCTGATCAGGTAGATATCGATAATGATGCAGTGCTGAATACATTAGTGGTTGATACCAATGCAGGTGCCGATAAGGTCAATATAGGCGCGTCTGGTACGGCTAACTTAACATTGACCACTGACGAGGGTGAAGATGAAGTTACACTCTCTGAACTAGCGGGTAATATTAACGTACAGACAGGCGACGATAGCGATATCATCACAATTTTTGATAACTTACCTGATAGCGACGCATTTGTTGTGATTGATGGTGGTGATCAGGGTGATAAATATACCTTTACCGTTGCGCAAAGCATTACCGGTGGCAGCTTCATCAACCTTAAAGATGGCGGTAATGACGGTGAAGATACGCTGCTTTATAAAGGCAGTAACGATGATGCTAATGGCGACCTGATTCAACTCGATATTGTTAACCAACGTACGCTTGATTCATTTGCCTCTTTAGGAGAAGAATTAGGCGCTGCAGGTGAAGGTTTATTAATTTCTCACTTTGATGATGTTGCCGCAGATTTTAGTAGTGCTAGCGTAGACGATACCGATGCATTAATGGCTGTCGAAGAGTCTGAGCTGTCTAAGTCAAGCAACTATCAAATACTCAATTATTCAACTATCGAGCAGGTGACTATCAACCTTGGTGATGGTAACGATAAAGTGGTCAGTGATGATACCGCGCAAGAGATCGATATCTTTGGTGGTAAGGGGGATGATGAATTTTATATCGGCTCGATCATTGAAGCGGGGGAAGTATCAGTCGAAGGACGTCTTGTTGATATCGCCCTTGAAGTGAGCAATGGTACAACCTTTGAAATGAATATCTACGGTGGTGATGATGATGATTATTTTGAGGTTAACCATAATAACGCAGAGATTGGTTTATATGGTGATAAAGGTAACGATACTTTCTTTATTAAAGCGCTATTAACCCTTAATGAAGATGAAGATTTAGTTGAGATAGATAATAAAGTTGCCACCGTTAGTGGTACCTCTGGTGAGGGTAGCGATGCGGATCAAAAAGGCAATAATGATACCCGCCAAGTTGATGTTGATTCATTAGTGTATGTTGAAAACGCAAATATCAAAATTGATGGCGGCGCGGGTTTTGACTCGGTGGCGATTGTAGGGACAGCATTAAGCGATACTTTCTATATATTTACTGAGATTGATCTCGATACCAATCAAACCGTTCAGCGTATTTATGGCGCGGGCGTGAAACTCAGAGAGCTGTTAAACATTGAGAGCATTCAAGTTATTACTGGCGCAGGGGATGATAGGGTGTATGTATATGGTGTCGATATGGGCGCCGTTGCTAACCTGATTATCAATACCGGTTCAGGTAGCGATAGCATCTACTTTGGTGGTGGTGAGCTGGAGTTTGACCTTAACTATCCAACCCGTGCACGTACCGATTACGCTTCGGTTGATGGTTATGACTTAGCGGGCACTGCGACAATTGATTTTGGTTTAGACATTGAACTTACTGAAACCTTGAATCGTGTTGTACCCTTTGAAGTGTTAGTTCCTGCGTATTCGTTGAAGAAAACAGTGGATGCAGCCCCTACACTTGCCGGCATTTTGAATCCTATTGAGATAAAAGATTCAGAGGGCATATTAGATACGATTGTATTTAATAACCAACAAGGCGCGCAGGCGTTAACCTTTGAAGCGCGTGACTTAATCAGGAAAGAGATCGATACGGACCTTAGCAAGGTGATATTCCCAACGTCAAGCAGTGTCAATAGCACTGGGAATGAGACCGATTTAATTGCTGAAATGGGTAGCTTACCTATCAATGCACAGGCTGATATTAAAGAGATGGTTAACGATCATCTTCAAAATCAGATTAATTTTGATGACCGATATACAGATACCGATGCAGACTCTGTTACTGGTATGGGGCTAATTAGCCGCTTAGCTGCAGACAGTGAAGCGGGTAGTGGTTCAGAGGATGTCACTATTGTACCGGGTGTTTCTTATGCGGTATTCCAAGATACGTTAACCGACCAAGATACAATCAATCGAGCGACGACCCAGTTAGCTGATTTCCTTGCCGGAACTGGGTTTGTCGTTAATTACGATATTACTAATCCATCGGGCACTAAAGCGCTTTATAAAATTAACGATATTAGTAGAGGCAATGAAACGCTTGCATTTGAGGGACAATATACGGAAACACTAAAAGATGGTGTTACCTATTATGACCTTGTTGGCGTTAGCCTGATAACTGCTACACCGATTGAGTTGCAATTACAGGCGGGTTACCTAAAAGCGGTTGATTCAAGTGATCCTAGTAATATTAAATATTGGAATGAAGTACGAAGAGATGAACTCAATTCACTCTTTGTGAGTGGTCAACAACCACAAATTTACTTCCAAGCGCCAGAAGAGTTAAGCGTTAACCTTAATGCAACGCAAAGTAGTACCTTAACCCTTAATAACGATCGCTTTAGCGGCCAGTTATTTGTTCAGGGTGGTACTGAGAATGATCACTTTAATGTCGATACGATTAACGGACAAACCTTCCTTTATGGTGGTGATGGTGACGATACCTTTACCGTTGGACAGAGTAATATTGATCAGATCAACAGCGAACTGTTTATGCTTGGTGAAGGCGGTGATGGCGATAGTGTTATTGTTAATAGCCAAGATTCGACAGGCACGACAGATGTGGTCTTTGAGAAGAATACTGTTCAGCATCAGCTGTTGCAGGAAAAACTCAGTAAAGTTACTAATGCACTGGAATTAAGCATTGATAAAACCACACCTGAAGGCGTTGCAGAAAATACACTGATTGGTGCTGAACTTGAAAAAGAGTCTGTTACTTACGCACAGGAAGTAGCTGCTAATATTGATGCTGCTGATCTACAGGCCATTGCGCTTCAAGCTGCGAATGAGCTAGGTGTTAGTGTCGAGCAAGCACTCATTATCACCAAGGCGCTTTTTGACAAACAGATAAATGGCGAGTTTGATGAAAATGGTGATCTTATTGAGAATGGCTTAATCCAAGATCAGCAAGGTATATTGAGTTCTTATATTAATAGCAGCTTGGTTGATTACTACAATGCACGTCAAGCAGTGGTGGTGAAACAGGCTGAGCTTCTTAATTTAGAGAAGTCGATTGAACAGAGAGCTGACCGTGCAGTGCAGACTGCATTTAATCAATGGCCACAATGGGAATCCTTGGTACAAGCGCCTATCACAGCTTGGTTTAATGCTAATCACCCTGGATGGAGTACCTATAGCGTTTATCTGAGTGTTGGGAACCCAGAAGATTTTGATGCCAATACGGTTCTCTCTGGATATAACGAAGCGGCTGGTACGCTGACACTTGATCTGAAGATGCGCATCAAAGGTTATGGTGATACTACCGGTTATAAAATGGGGGGGGATAATTGGATTGCGATTAATCAGGTTCTGCCAATTACTAATTATATTATTCCGGTGAATGATACGATTATAAACGCGATGGAGAGCATCATATCGTTGAAAGAACAGTCGCGAGTCGCCAATGAGGAATTAAAAGCACTAAAATCACAAGTAAATGGTGCTGCTGCACCATTGCAGTCATTCTTCACCAATGCAGCAGGCACCTCTAGTGTTGGCCTAACCACCCCTGAATTGGATAAATTTTTCATTGACGTGAAAGCGCGTGGCATAACAGAAGCAACTAAAGATTTAATCGCGACGAATACTAAAGTGGTTAACTCATTAAACAATATTGAAAGAGAAATCACATCTGCTAGTGAGGCAACATTAGAAGCATTTACAGAAGCCATTGCTGATGCGTATGCATTGTCTATCGCAACGGGTGATATCAGTACTAAAGTAGATGATTTGAGCGATCAGTTATCTAGTTTACGTGCTACGTTAAGTGCGACGCCTGGTACTGCTGACGCATGGGATAAATGGGTTTACCTATTAAGATCTCAGCTTGAAGTAGATGTCCTATTTACAGCTGAAAAGACTGAGCTTAGTAATATCAAAACACTGTGGCAGGCTATTCCAAATACAGTGGGATACAGTGAGGCGATCACCTTTAATAGCTTGTCTGATCCGACTTGGCAGGAAGCATTAGCGCTGTTTGATAAAACTGGCTTTGCAGATGTGGTGAATACCTACAAATTAGCGCAAGATTTTGCGAGCAATTTTGCTAACTATAACGATGATCAATATAGCGAATATCGTGCTGCTTATCGTAATATCCTTAAGTTTGAAACGGCAACTAAATACCTTAGAAATGGTTTTGACTTTGAAGCCTTTAAGAAAGAATACAAGGATAATGTTGCTGAGTTGGATACGGTTATTGAGTTACTTGAATCTATTCGTTTACAGTCCCAGTATGAGGCGCAACTTGATTCACTTCGCGCAGATAAGCAGGAGGTCGATGCGATTGTAAATTACAATAGTGCGATTGTCTCATTCTTCCAAGACCGTTTAGACGAGGCAGAGTCTGCTAAAGTTGACTTGGTTGCTGATGGTAGCTCTTTCCGTAACGATTATATTATTTCTTTTAATTACTTCTTTGGTCTTGGTACTCAAAGATATGATCTTGGTATATATTTTTACAGCCAAGATGTGCGTTATATTGCGGCAGACAAAGCTATTGTAGATGCTAAAGTTAACCTAGCTAAGGCACAACTTAAAGATAATAAAGCTATTTCTGACCAAGCGACGTTAGATGCTGAAATTACTTCAATCACCACTGAGTTAACTGCTGTGCAGACTATTTTAAATGCAAGTAATGTTAACCTTGACCAACTCAAACAAGACCTTGACCAGCAGTATAAATTCCTACGTAACTTAAGTCGTGTAGCTATCTCTGTGCTCAGTGAAACGCGTGCTAATGCAGCAAAAGACTTTGAAGATACCAGTAGCCTAGTGGCAGAAGTATTATCCTATGTCAGCACTTATACGGTTACTTCAGCAACGGGAACACCTGTAGGGCCTGATCCTGATAGCCCATATGCAAGTGCAGTGTTTGAAGCGGGTCCAAGTGGTAACTCTGTGATTGCAACGAAGACAGAGTGGGATTCATTTGAAGTATTGTCGCTAAGTAATTTAAATGTCGGTGGTATTCATGCCGATTACGATAGTGTTGAAAACTTTACCCTGAACTTAGGTGACTCTTTAGATACTGTCACTATTAAAGACAGTTTAGGGCGCTCAATTAGTGAATTGACGGTTAATACTGGCGGTGGTAAGGATGATATTACCGTTGGGAAGTTGCAGAATCTGGATGGCATTGTAGCAACGGTGACTATCGATGCAGGCACCGATGCCAGTGATAACACGCTGACTATCGATGACAGTGAAGATCTTACTAATAACCAAATTACTATGACCAATAGTAACCGCGCAGGTTACACCTCGGTGACTGAGACTAATCAAGGTGATATCAATTACAGAGGTAACTATAGTCAGATGGATGGCAGCGCCGGGGTTAACCTGAAAGCGGGTAAGGGTAATGATGACATTACCATTGCCGGTGTTATTGCTGACGCTCATACGTTGGTTGAAGCCAATGAGGGTGATGATGATGTCACCGTCACCAATACCAATACCCGTGTCCTGAATAGTCTGACTTCTCTGACCATGAAAGGTGGCTTGGGTGAAGATGTGATTGATGCATCCCAGTCAGGCTTTGGTGTGACTATTGAAGGTAATCAGGGTGACGATGTTATCTTTGGCTCAGCATATGACGATAACCTGTCAGGCAATGAAGATAATGACCTGATTGCTGGTGGACTAGGTGCCGATACAATTTCCGGTGACGAAGGTCAGGATATCCTGTTCGGTGATCTGGCAAGTATTACCCTTGAGCTTCCGACGAATCCGTCACCAGTCGGCGTACCGTTGCCACTACCACAGGGGCCGGTGGTTTCTGTTACCGTTGATTACGCAACAGTCACTGATCAGCTGGCAGGTATTGAATATCAGTATCAGTACTTCCGGGATGGGGTTATCACCCACTTAGAATCTACCCTGACGGGAAGTAACACCGGTAACGGCGATACCATCACCGGTGGCATCGGTAACGACACTCTAATTGGTGGTGCGGGTCAGGATACCATCAGCGATAGCAGTGGTAATGAGTTGGTGTTTGGTGATAGTGCTCTGATTACTTATCTGGCGGGTGCTAACCTGGCGATGGCGAGCCGCCATAGCAATGAAGGTGATGATGACATTATCACCCTGCTAGATGGCAATAATATAGTGATTGGTGGTTCTGGTAAAGATACTATCCGTGTCAATGTCGAAGAGGATCCGACCAACCTTGGCAGCTATATCCCAACGACTGTCAGCAGTTCTGATATCGTACTGGGAGATAACGGTCAGATCAGCTGGAACAGCGATCAAGCACTGACCTCAGTGAACAGTACTGACACTAGTGTCGGCGGTGGTGATGAAATCACCCTGGGTAACGGAAACAAAACTGTTATTGGCGGCACGGGTGGCGATACGATTATCACGGGCACCAGCGGTATCCACCGCGTCATCGGTGATAACGGCGAAATCGGCTACGAAGCTGGCGCATTGCGCAGCATGAGCAGCAGCGATGATGTCAATGGTGGTCTGGACAAAATCACTCTGTCGGGTGACATCAATCAGGTGATTGGTGGCAGTGATAAAGACACGATTACTGTCACCACGGCCAGCAGTACCGACCATATCCTCGGTGATAACGGTGAAATGAATTACAGCGGTGCGATAGGCTCGGAGCAGCTGACCAGCCTACTCAGCCATCTTGGTGAAGCCGGCGCTGGTGACATCATCACACTCGGTAGTGGTGATAAAGTGGTCATAGGGGGCAAGGGCGGCGATACCGTTCAAACCACGCTTAACAGTATAGGTAGCCGCATAGTGCTGGGTGACGAAGGTCAGTTGGACTACGACGGTAACAACATCCTTAAAAGTGCGAAAAGCACCAGCATCGAAGGTGGCGATGACATCCTCAACTTAGGCGGTGCAAGCAGCAGTGACAGTAATATCGTCATTGGCGGTGTGGGCAGTCTGGATACTATTACTACCGGTGACAGCACCGATATCGTGCTTGGCGATAACGGCGCAATCCAGTGGTCAGGCGGCCTGCTTGCCAGTATTAGCAGCACCGATACTGCAGATGGTGGTACGGATGAAATCACTCTGGGCAACGGAACCAAAACTGTTATTGGCGGCACGGGTGGCGATACAATCACTACGGGTGCTAGCGGTATCCACCGCGTCATCGGTGACAACGGCGAAATCAGCTACG
>Ga0209712_10000435_pt1 | contig 37695 bp, 29 predicted proteins | sample ArcOceMetagenome_FD_187443 | JGI IMG/M metagenome (GOLD analysis project Ga0209712, IMG submission 187443) | Marine eukaryotic phytoplankton communities from Arctic Ocean - Arctic Ocean - Greenland ARC118M Metagenome (SPAdes) (version 2) | ecosystem: Environmental > Aquatic > Marine > Oceanic...
AGGGCCTTTAAAAAGTTTTATGAATCAAATAATACCTGATGGATTCTTAGTAAAAATAGCAATCTATAAAAAAGACAAACTAATTGATGAGCTTTATAGAGAATCTCAAAATGGTTTCACGAATTTTTACTTAGATCCTAATATTTATGAAAATAATTATTACAAAATTATAATCGAAACTGCAGGAATTAAGAAAGAATTTAAAAAATTTAAATTATGGTAAATATTAATAAAGTACTTATTAGAAGTGTTTTAATGCTTACTTACGTCGTAATAATTGCTATTCTTTTATTTTTAGTTAGCGCTGTATTAAGTTTTTTAAACACGGGTGCAGATCGAAGTACAATATTGCATACAGAAGTAATAAAAATAAATCAATATTTACCGAAAATTACTTGGAAAGAAGATGGTAATGTAGGACGATATTTTGATAATCAAACTCTAAAAAGTGTTGAAAATGATTATATAGATGCTTGGTATGTAAAAAATATTGCAAACAAAACTAACTCAAAAATTGGTATTAATGATTACTATACAGAAAGTGCTAGAAAAAATTTATTTAATTTTATTGAATATAATAAAAAAGCAAAAATCTTTATTGAAGCGACTACCTTAGAGCACAACCTCAACATCCTTTTTTTTAGTGAAGATGGACAATTAATGGTTTTAGATGACAAAAATGTTATTGAATATAAAAAAATATTTAAAGACAATAAACTAGTTATAGAAACTACAGAAATATCAAGCTATAAAATTATTTTATTATTAGAAGATGGGTTTTGGCGTATTAGACATCTTATAAAAGAAAACACCAAAAATTTTGATAAAAGCGTTCCTATTAAGGTGAATGACTCTTTAGATATAAAAGGAATAAATTATTATCCACAAGCCAATCCATGGAGTATGTTTGGTGATGCTTTTAATATAAAAATAATAGAAAAAGATTTTGAAATTATTAAAAAGGCAAACCTAAATACAATTAGAATTTTTATTCCTTATGAAGGATTTGGTAAAGCAAAGGTTAATGAAAGTAAATTAAATAAACTTAAACAAGTATTAGATTTAGCAGAAAAAAACAATCTAAAGGTAGTAGTAACATTGTTTGATTTTTATGGAAATTATGATGTTTTAGATTGGACCTTAAATCAAAGACATGCAGATGTTATAGTTTCTATGTTTAAAAATCATAATGCCATACTTGCTTGGGATGTTAAGAATGAGCCTAATTTAGATTTTGATTCTAGAGGAAAGCAAAATGTTATTTCTTGGCTGGAACATATGATAATTTTAATAAAATCTATTGATAAAAACCATGCGGTTACCATTGGATGGTCTAACACAAATAGTGCAGACATTTTAAAAGATAAACTAGATTTTGTTTCTTTTCACTATTATGAAGATAAAAATAATTTCGAAGAAGAATATGAAAAATTAAAAAAATTAATTCCAAACAAACCTATTGTTTTGGGTGAGTTTGGTGTTTCTTCTTACATAGGTTTTTGGAAACCTTTTGGTGGTTCAGAAAAAAAACAAGCAACATATTATAAAGAGATGCAGAAAGTAATAACAAAAAATAAGATTCCTTTTATGTCCTGGACTTTGTATGATTTTGACAAAGTGCCCAAAGAAGTTGTTGGAAGACTTCCTTGGCGAGTATACCCTCAAAAGAAATTTGGATTCATAAATAATGAAGGTATTAAAAAACCATCTTTTCAGTTTATTTCTAAATAATTGATGGATTAGAAAACTTCTTTTTGTCTATTTTTTTTTCTATAATATTTTGAAATTCTTTTAAATAAATATCTGTAATTCTTTCCATAGGAAAGGCAGTTGCAGCTTTATAATTTGCTTCTCCTAATATTATTCTATAAGCATCATCGGTAACAATTGCTTTAATTGCACTCGCTAAACTTGTTACGCTTTCTGGCTCAAAAAATTCACCTCTGTATCCTTCATCTTTTATTAAAGTCGCTAAATCTCCTAAATTTGGCATTACTACTGCCCTACCATAACTTCCTGCTTGGTGCAATACCCCAGAACTTCCTGTTGTAGACGTATATGGGAAGACAACTACAGCACTTTCGGTAAATAATCGTTCTACCTCAACCTCTTCTACATAACCCGTAAAATTAAGTTGCGGCACATGTTTATAAGTTTCCTTTGCATTTGCTAAATAACCAACTACATTAGGATTATCTGTTCCTGCAATTACAATTTCTAAATCTAAACCCGTTTCTTTTCTTACAATTTCTACAGCTTCAATCATAGATTCCACTTTCTTGTAAGTTCCAAATTTCCCGAAAGTCATAATTTTTAAAGGACCTTCAGGTAATTTTTGTGATGGATTTTGTGATATTTCAAAAGTTCCATGAGGTATCATTTTAACATTATCTACTTTATATTTGTCCTTTAAAGTTTTTACATACTTATCGATAGTTACAGTAACTAAATCTGCTTTTAAAATTAACCTTGTTAAAATTGTTCCTATTATGTTATATATTTTTTGTGCAATTTTATTTGAGGTAAAACCAGCACTTTCCAAATCTACTTGTTCTAAAATATTATGTAATAAAGCAATCGTTGGTATTTTTTTAATTTTACAAATTAATGGCAAAGCTAAGCCTAAAGCAGCGACGATTTTTTTATCACCAAATTTCATAAATTGTAAATTGAATAATACTGCATTTGGCTTTGTTTTATTAATAGCCTTTGTAACATTTATAATGTTTGTGTAGCTATTAAATTTCCAACATTCTTGAACTGTAATTTTACATCCATTTTCTATAAAATTAATGTCTTTTCCATCTGGAGTTTCATCTGTTAAAAGAATTAATTCTGTTACTTTTTTATTTTGTCTAAAATTTTTCACTAAATGATAAGCGTATTCATTTAAGGTTACTTTACTTGGGGGATAGGATGTTACGATTGCTAATTTCATAATAAATATTTTTAATTACAGTACAAATTCATATGTTCTACATCTGTTCTTTTTATCTGAATAATCAAAGACCTTTATCTTTACTTAGATGCATTAATTGCTTAGGTTTATTTTTTTTTTCGCTAAAGTTCGATAAAAAGAAAAAACTTAATTGTATAACCAAGAGTGAAATCATTGTTCCAATCTGCACGTTTACAACTTGCGCCAAAGAATCATGAAAGAAAATAATAAAAATAACTTGGAGCATACCAAATAAACCTGAAAACACTACAGGAATATATTGATCCAACGATAAGTAGTAATAAGCAAAAATATTTGAGACTGCAAAAACACCAGTGGCTAATGCGTATTTCCATAATAATGGTGCAATAGAAACATATTCGCTTCCAAATAACACAGTAATAATTTGTTGCGGGAACAAGAAACAGCTCACAATAATTAAGAAAGCAATTACGGCAATATAAGTCACATATTTTAACAAAATTGGCACTGTAGATTTCCCATCTTTTTTTAACTGAATTACAGTTGGCAATAGCAACATCACAAACATCCATGCTATAAAATAAACAACTCTACCAATTAAAGCCAATGAAGCATATAAACCTGCATCCGTTGAATTAAAATAATGCTTTACTAACAATATATCACTATTATTAATAATGATCTGAGTCAATTCATAAAATGCGGTAATAATGAAAAAAAAATTTACTAATTTCCTTTCTGGCGCTTCTAGATTAATTGAATTAAAAAAAGTAAAAATCTTTAATTTAAAAGGAAATAAAGCGACTATAAAAGAACAGAAAATTCCTGCAGAAATTAAAATTGAAGATTCAATTTCTAATACCCAAAAAAGTAAAAAAGTAATTAATAAACGACTTATCATTTCTCCTTGATACGTAATGGAAAGCGAAGTAAGTTGTTTTTTTCCTTGGAAAACTCCTCTGTTTATGCTCATTAAAAAGTAAAAAGGAATCCCAAAACCAAAAACCACGAACATGGTAGAGGTTGTCGTTTTAAAAAAAGTTTGTAAATGTGTTGAAAATAGCATAACAATTACCCCTAGGGTAACACCAACAATTATAGCATTTGTAAACATTTTCGATATAAAACTCAAAAAAACACCTTGTTCAAATAATACAGAAAACTTTGCAGTAACCAATTGATAAGTCATAGCGACGAATGAAAGCACTAATAAAAAGGTAATTAAAATTGCCGCATCAGCAAATTTTTCTGGTCCTAAATATCTTCCTAAAATTAAATTATATAAGTAATTACCTCCATTTACAAAAAGTACACTTAACATAAATACTTGTTCAGGTTTTATCTTTCTATTAATTAAATTAGTAATTGAAATCATTTTTTATACCTTAATCGTTGAATATTTTATTCCTTCGTTTCATAAAAATATTTAACAAAAATCAATATTATCTATATTATCGATGAAAAGCGTTTAACTTAAGATTAATGATGAATGACTATTGCTTAACTTGCAGTGTATCAAAAACAAACTTTTATGCGTCTAAAATATTTTTCTATTATTATACTATTTTTCCTCAGTTTTAATATTATTTCTCAAGAAATGAAAGAAGGTTTCAATTACTTAGAAACTGGCAATTACAAAGATGCAGAAACCTTTTTTAAAGAGGTCTTAAAAGAATATCCTGCTAACAAAATAGCGAGACTTTGTTATGGAAGAGCCATTGGTTTATCGGGTAAAACAAAAAAAGCTGTGCAATTATTTACAAATCTTTTACAAGATTATCCTTCCGATTTTGAAGTAAAACTAAATTATGCGGAATCTCTTCTTTGGAATAAAAATTATCCTCAAGCAAAAGTATATTATCAAACACTTCTGAAGGAGAATAATAAGAGCTTTGCTGCATTGCTAGGTTATGCAAACACATTATCTAACTTAAAAGAGTTTAAAGATGCTTTAATTAATGTAAATAAGGCATTAGCCGTATTACCCGGGGACCCTAATGCATTAATTTCTAAAAAATATGTGAGGTTAGGGTTAGCGAACAAAAAAATTCAATCAAAAGAATATGATATTTCTGAGAAAATATTACAAGAAAATCTAGAAACCTTTAAGGATGATAAAGAAACGTTATTAAACCTAGCTAATTTGTATTTAATGTCAAATCAAATAAGTAAAGCGAAAGTAACCTATGAGATGATAGGGGAAAACCCAAAAAATAGATTGATTTCTTTAAACGGAATTTCGTTAGCTTATCATTTAAATCATCATGATAAAATGGCTTTAAATTTTAGCGAAAAAGCATTTAAAAGTATAGATAAAAATACCTCTAAAACATTAAAGAATGAAACTATAGAAAGATATATTCAGGCTTTAATTTGGAATAAAAAATATTCTTTAGCAGAAAGAGAAATTAAAAAACTATTAGATAATAACAAAGATTCAGACAGTTGGATGCTCTCTCTAAGAGCAACACTTAATATTTATAAAAGTGACTTTAAAAAAAGTTTAAAAGATTATAATTTAATTTTAGAAAAAGATAGTTTTTCTTTTGATGGTAACCTAGGTAAAGCAAATGTTTTAAAAGCATCTGGTTATTATGACAACGCATATAACAGCGCAAAAAAAACTTTAGCATTTTATAAAAACCAAAAAGATGCTATGAATTTCATAAAACAATTAGATTTAAGTTTTACACCTACAGTAGAGACAAAAGCTTCTTATTCTTTTGATAATGCTAATAATGAAGCGAATGCATATAACATTAATACTGAAATTCCTTTTTCAACAAAATTTAAAATTTTAGCTAATTATAATTTTAGAAATACTTCAAACAATGTTACTAATTTAAAAGCTAAAACTAATAATTTATTAGTAGGTGTATCTTATCAATTATTAAATAACTTAATCTTAAAAGGGAGCTTAGGTTTTATTGCATCCAATTCGGATACAAATAAATACAATCAGCTCTTAACAGATATTTCATTAAAGATGAAACCATTTAAGCTTCAGAATTTAGAATTAGGCTACAAGAGAGATATTCAAAATTTTAATGCAGCCCTGTTAGATAAAGAAATTGTACAAAATAACCTTATACTAAATTACAGTGTAAACACTAATTTTAATTTAGGCTGGTATACACAATATTATCATACGTTTCAAAATGATAAAAATAAAAGGAATTTGTTCTTTACCTCTCTGTACTATAATATTTCAGAAAAACCTTCTATAAAAGGTGGTATTAATTATCAAAATATTTCTTTTAAGAACCAAGTACCTGCAATCTATTTTAGTCCAAGTAAATTTAATGCTGTAGAAGTTTTTATTAATATTATTAAAGATAAAGCTACTGCAAAAAACAAAGAATGGTTCTATGGATTAACAGCCGCAGCAGGTTTTCAATTTATAGAAGATCAAAAAAAACAAAATATTTATAGAATTCAAGGAAAATTTGGATACAAATTTTCTGAAAGAAGTTTAATTAACATATATGGAACTCAAAGTAATATTGCCTCTGCTACTGCAGCAGGGTTTACTTTTACTGAATTAGGCTTGCGTTTTAAATGGCTTATAGATAAAAAACCGTTGTTCAGAAAAACAAATGCAATAGAATAAACTCTTACCTTGTATTCTTATTGTGATTAAAATTGAAATACTTAAATGAAATAGTTCTTGGATAAGCTTTAAACGATGCTAAGAGGCTCCTATATTTAACTTTAGAAAACTCGAAACGATTACCTATAATCATTTAAAATATTAAAATATAAAACACTGAATATCAATCAACTATTCAAAAAAAAACATAGAACTTTCTTTAATAATCGAGTTTTATAAAACAATATAATTTTAATTTAGTTTGATTCTTACGATTTTAGTCTTATTCTTTACAATAATAAAAAGGCAAGTATTATTCCGTTAAATTGTTATAGCAATTAAGATAAATTTTCTTTAAAGTGTTTAATGAAAAAAAAATGCTTCTGCTATTTTCATCAGGTTTAATTTTACTAAGTTTAATTTATTTATCAAAAAAAAAGGCAAAAGAGTTAACTTTTACCTTGTAAATAATTAATTTTAGTTGGATTACTTAATGATAAAAGTACCAGTATACATCTTTTTATGTTCATCCAATAATCGATATTTAAAGATTCCCATATTTAATTTAGGAGCACTATAAATAACTTTGTTAAAATTATCGGTTGTCTTTATTTTTCTCAAATCCACGACTCTACCTAACAAATCAAAAACCTGAATATCAATAAATTGAGATGGATTTGGTAATATAATTGTAGTATAATTAGAAAAAGGATTTGGATAATTTATCACGCTCATATTACCTTCCTGATTATCAACACCTTCAGTAGACAAAACTACTTTAGCACTAAAGGATAAAGAATTTACAGAAAAATTAAACGGCTCAAAGTTTATGTAATCTCCAATTACTGAAAATACAATTGTTTTAATATTTGTAACTTCTGCTGTCTGTCCGTCTGCATCAACAAAATCTGCAAATGAAATAGTATATGCTTTTTCTTCTATATTTGAAGGAATTGTATATCTCAATCTGTTTTGCCAATCTCTATCTTCATCTTGCATCATTATAATTTCTAAACCTTTAGTACTTGAAACATTAAAATTTACAGAATCAAAGTCGCTTACATCTAAGCTTTGAACACCAGGTAAAATATGTCTAAATAAATTAACATTGCCTTTTACTTCTCCAGAAACTGAAGCATTTCTATCTACTTGATATAAATCATCACTATACTCAATTTCCGAAGTAGCTACTTCAAATTTTGTAACAGTAGCATAATCATCTAAATAATCTAATCCCCATGGCCCATCAGCTAAATAAAGTGCATCTTTTACTTCTGAAGAATCTGTTTCTAAAGAGAAGCCAATATCAAACAAAACACCTGTATCAATGGATATTACTTCATTATAAGCTCCAGACAGTGTAAAAGTATCTGTTACTTGAACATGGTCAGAAACTTCTGTCTCCGCGATATTTCCAACAAAATATAAGGACTTTTCATTTATTTTATTTACTATATTTAAATTTATAATACCATTAGAATAACTTCCTGATTTCACAAAAACGTTTGGTAATACATTCTTTTTTTCTGTGCTGGTCAATCCGTTTCCAGATGTGTGACTATCAATAATAAAGTTTGCAATTGAAAATATTTGAGGATATGAGCTTCCCCATATTTGATAGTTTTGGTAATTACCTGATGGGTATTGATCTATATTCCAAAAACTAAAAAGCTCGTGTTCAGTTCCTTCCATTTTTACTGAAAAACTTAACGTATATTCTATTTGCCCAGTAGCCCTTTTTATTTTAGAACTAATAATTTTATGGTTTCTTATTTTTACTGTTCTTATATCTTCTAAACTAGAATTATTTAATCGATCACAAATTATTTTAGAATGGTCGTAAATTTGACCTTCTGTAGTAGTTGCTAACACAGCAGCAATCCTTCTTTCTTCTTGATAGTAATCAATAGACAATACTTCAATTGCATTTGTTATTCCTAATAAATCCTCAGGACTAGAAACTGTTGCCACTTCTGTTTTATATACACCTGTTTCTGGCAAGAAATCTATTAATGTATTTTTTTTTGATTTATTTTGATATGTACTTTTATTGAATAAATTTTGAGCTTGTTTTATATTCAATACGTTTCCTTCTTTTTCTCTCTTAAAAGTTCTTTTAGCTATCAAGCTTGCTAAATTACCATTACTTTCTAAACCACCTTCATTACCAGAACTGACATCATCGGTTGTAGCAGGTACTGGAATTGTAGCTTCAAAAGAATTAGTAGCAATCGCACCAACAGTAGCATACAATCGACCATCCATAGACCCACCTGCTCCTAATGAAACTGCACCAGGATACGCTATTGCTGTACCAATCATTGTCGTATTTGCACCTAAACCCACTGCACCCACGGCTATCCAAAACACATTATCAGACGAGGCGCCATTAGCCAAAAGTACGGTAGCACCAGCAACTGAATTAAGTGCTCCTGTAATTTTAAAAATAAACATAGCATCAGGATCTCCTTGCGCATCTAAAGTTAATTCTCCTGTAATCGCAACAGCTGCTGCAATGGAATAAATTCCAGGAAAAATAGTCTCTCCATCTACGCTTCCAAAAACACCACTATGATCTGTTATTGTAGCGGTTAAACTCTGAAGCTGAACACATGCCGCTGCTAAATCTAAAGATGCTTGTGCAGTAACTGCATTAGCGTTTTCTATAACTCCGTTTAAAACTGAAGGTGTTCCAAAACCGGCTATTGCTCCTGCATGAGAACCAACATTACCAGTAACTGTAGAAACTCCAGTATTCGCTACTGCTCCAGTTCCTGTAAATATTATAAAGTCAGCGACTGTACCAAAATCTATATCTATAAATTGAGAATTATTAATACCATACTTATTTGCATTTAAAACCCTATTAGATCCAGCTTTTATCTTTACAAATTTTCTCGACACATCTTCAGTATATTCTATTTTGGCATCTAAATCATAGCCAAAAGTACGAACATCTGTGACTGGATAACTTTCTGGCAAAGAAATGTTACACATCTCTTCTGATTCTGCTGTAAAAATATCATTTAATTTTTCAATTCCCTTTGAAGTTAAATCTCCAATGAATTGGTAACTTTGAGCATTTAGCGATGTAATTGCTGTAGTGATTAAAATAAGGATTAGTTTTTTCATGATATAGATTTTATATCAGTAAGGTATCTCTTAATTACACTTATTTTCTATCTTTTCGCTATTTACCTTTTACCTATAGGTAAAATAAAATTAAGTTTAGACGAAGCCCTAAAGTAGATCTAAACGCTTCATTAATTCAGGTCTTTTAGATTTACTAATGGGAATAATATCTTTTCTAATTAAAACACTGTTATCTTCTATGTCTATAATCTTTTTGAGATTTATAATATAAGAGCGATGAATTTTTAAAAATAACGAATCTGGGAGCTTCTCTTCTATTTTAGTTAATGTTGAGTGCACAACATAGTTTTTAGCATCGGTTTTTATATGTATATAATCCCCTTTTGCTGCAATTAAATAGATACTTTCCATATCGATTTTTATTAATCGTTTGTCAATATTTACATAAAAATCATTAGGATTACCCTCTTGATTACTCTTTTTTTCAGCTAACTTGATTATCTTATTTTCAACTTTCTGAATTGCTTTTTTAAAACGAGACAACTCTAATGGCTTCAGTAAGTAATCTAAAATAAAATCATATTCAAACGCTTCTATAGCAAATTTAGGATCTGAGGTTGTTAAAATAATTTTAGGAGGGTTTTTTAATGCTTTTATAAAATCTACGCCATTAAAACCGGGCATATGTAAATCTAAAAAAATTAAATCTATTTGATTTTCATTTAAAAACTTAATAGCTTGCACAGCATTTGAAAACTCATCTACAACTTTTAAATTTGAAGTTTGTTCACATAATGTGCGAGCAATAACTCTAGCTATCTTTTCATCATCAATAATAATACACTCCATAGAAAATATTTCTAAATGATTTATAATGAGGTTTATTATTAATTTAAAAATCTATAAAATGAATCTTTTGATGTTTAAAATGAAATACAAACCTTTATGCATTTGTAAAATACTACTTTTTTCTAAGAATAACTTGTAAAGATTTTTTATTTTTTTATTGTAAAATAAAAAGTGGTTCCTTTTCCAATTTCAGATTCAAGCCATATTTCACCTTTATAATTATTAACAATTTTTTTCACGATTGACAAACCTATACCGGTTGAGTCTTTTGATTCTTCTAATGATTGGAATATTTTAAAAATACGTTCAAAATGTCTTTTTTCAATCCCAATACCATTATCTTTAATTGAAAACTTATAGAAAGAATTGCAATCTTCTATATCAATATTTATAATTCCTTTTTTCTTTTCACAAAACTTAATCGCATTATCAATTAAATTTTGAAATAGTTGCTGAAACTTTATTTTATTTCCTTTTACGATTGGTAGCGGATTTAAAATATTTATAGAAATATTTTTGGGCACATTTAAAACATTAATTAAGTTTCTTATCAGAGGATTTAATTTTATAGATTTATCTTCTGAAAAATGTATATCTAAACTTGCATATCTTAAAACATCAGTAATTAAATTATCCATCGTTTCTAAAGTTAAATCTAAATCTTGAAAATTTCGCATACTTACTTCATCAAATGCATCTATATTGTCTGTTTTAATCCAGGATGTTAGAGCAGCAATACTTCTTAATGGAGATTTTAAGTCATGTGATACTATGTGAGCGTAATCTTGTAATTCTTGATTACTTTTTTCTATTTTTTTTAAAAGTTCTACATTTTTTATTTCACTTTTGTTCCTTTCTCTTAAATTAAGGGCACTTTTAAATTGCAATGCCACTAAATTGGCAATACTTTCTATGGTAATTAAATGTTCTTTTTTAAAATAATTTTTATTTTTATGTTCTGCATCAATAACACCAATAATAATACCATCAACTGCTATTGGAACCGTAATTTCTGAATATCTAACTTTATCATCTAAAATATATCTTTCATCAATACTTGTATCATTTATAATTTCACTCTTTCCCGTTTTAGCAACAAAACCAACAATACCTTTTCCTATTGGTATCACTATTTTATTTATAATTTCTTTATCGTCAAATACTTTGTTGCCAAAAGCAGAAATTTGTTCTAGAGTGTTTGTTTTTTTATCTACTAAATAAATTACACAGTCATTAGTTTCTAGGTAGTTGGCAATCTTATTCGAAATTAACCATGCAATTTCATTTATAGTTTCTTTCACTAAAATAGATTTAGCAATACTGTTAATTAATTCTAATGTTATTTTTTTTTCTCTTTGTGCAGTTGCATCTTTTATAAATCCTTGAATAGCAAAAGGTTTATTCGATTTATCATAAATAATACCTGCATTAATTTGCACCCATTTAATTTCTTCATTTTTGGTAATAATTCTAGCATTATAGTTATGATAACGACCTGTTTGCAGCAACTTTGCATATGCTTTCATTGCATAAGTATAATCTTCTTTACAAATAAGGTTTAATACATTTACTGCTTCGTTTGTTAAATTATAATTTAAAAACAATTCAGCAACATGATTCATTTCTATAACATTACCTTCTATATCCATTAAAATATAAGCATCATTTATATTATCAAAAACACCTTTTATTAGAGAATTTTTCTCCTCTATAAGATTTTCTAAAGTACTGTTAAGTTTTTTTAACTCTTGAGAAGTAATATAAAGCTCTAAAGATTTGCTTTCAAGAATTTGCTCGGCTAATGCTCTAGCTTTCTTTTGACGCTCTAATTCTCTTTCTAAGATTTCTTGTTTTATCATTTCTAAGGACTGTTAAAACAATTATTGTAATATGCTTTAATTTTGAATTGCTCTTTATACTTAATAGAAAATAAATTCTATTCGCATCTACTATAAATCTATGAATCTAATAATAATAAACAATTTTATAAAATCGACATGTCTTAAATGCGGTTTTTAGCTAATATAATAATCTCAAAATTAAATTAATTGTAAATTACTCTATTTAATATCATATTTTTAATTTTATTGTATTTAATTATCACATTTATATATTTCGTACAACATTAATTGCAAAATTAGGATTGATATAAAAAATTTATGATTACCGTCATATTTATTTAATAATTAGATCTATTTCTAAATAGTAAAAAACAAAGAGACCTTAAATGAATCAAGGTTCTAAAAAAAGTAAAATAAGTTTATCTTAATGACAACCTTTTGCATCACTAACAGCAGAAGATAAAATCGGTTCTAAAGGAGAAATATAAGGTATTCCTAAGCCTAAACCTCTTAAAATAAATAAAGCACCGATAAAAACAACAAAAACAGGAATCGCTTTTTGAATGTTTTTTCTAAATTTACCTTTGGCAAAGTGACCTAGATAAACTACTGATGTCATTAATGGAATGGTGCCTAAACCGAATAAAAACATATATAAAGTTCCTGAAAAAGCATGAGAAGTTGCTAATGCTCCAAAAATAGCCATATATATTAAACCACAAGGCAAGAAACCATTTAAAAAACCAATGGTAAAAAAAGTACTCTTATCCTTCTTTTTCAACTCTTTTCCTAAGCTATTTTTTATTTTAAAAACAACTTTACTTATACTTTTAGAAAAGGCAAATTTTTGAAATATTCTAGGAAAAAGAATTCCAAAAATCATAATGAACCCAATAGCAATAGATAATTGCTGCTGAAATCCAAAGAAATAAAAACCTTTGCCTAAAAAACCAAAAAGCAAACCTATTAAGCTATAAGTTAATAACCTCCCAAAATGATAACTTAAAATTTGAAAAAAAGTTTTAATAGGTTTCTGTCTATCTACGGGTAACATAAAAGCTATTGGCCCACACATTCCTATGCAATGAAAACTCCCCAATAAACCAAATATAATTGCAGATAAAAACATTATAAATTTAATTCTTTTTTAAATAAATAATCTTTTTTCTTATAAGTCCAAGATACAATAATGTTCCAACGACCATCTAATAAACGTTTCTCAGGCACGAGCAAATATGGCTTAGATATTGAAATTGGTATTTCAATATCTAAGTGTTTATTAGATGGTCTGTAAAGGAACACTTTTCCGCTAATCATGGCATAATCTAAATCTTTTGGAAAATTTACAGTTAGTCCATTTACTGAATATTTTACATTTAAATTTTCTATTAAAGTTTTTGAATTTTTTTCGGCTTCAATTTGTTCTTGGTATTGTAATTCTTGCTGGTAATATTTATCAGTTACCAAATCATAACTATATTTATTATTTGTACTCATAGTAATTACAAAATACATGATAAAACTGATAAAAGCAACAATAGCAATAACAATACCTGTACCCCAATTTATTTTCATAATTCTATTCTTTTATCGGTAACTTCTTGGCCCTAGAAAATTTGTAAATGTGTTTTCTATCAATATAGTTCCACTAAAAACTCCTATTTCCAATTTTATTTTATCGCTATTTAAAGCTGATGCCTTTAACTCTATAAATAATGTCCCCTCTGCTAAACCTTGTTTTGGAACTATAAAGTTGTGATTAGAAACTAGTTTAATTTCTCCTTTATGAGACAAAACCCTATAGTTCACGTCTACAATATCTTCTGTTGTTTTATTGATAACTTTGTATGTGTAAACATTACTAATCATATTATTTTCTTTGTGCTCATATAACTCCCCGGGTAATCTTAAAATATTTGCTTCTACTTCATTTCTTAAAAACAACATTCCTATTAAAATACCGAGTAGTATAAATAATACTCCCGAATAGCCTTTCATTCTTCCTGTTAACTGAAATAATTTCTTTTTAGCAATATTATCTTCACTTGCATATCTAATTAATCCTTTAGGCAAACCTACGTTTTCCATCATATGGTCACATTCATCTATACAAGCTGTACAATTTATACATTCTAATTGTGTACCATTTCTAATATCAATACCTGTCGGACAAACAACAACACATTGTTTACAATCGATACAATCTCCTTTTCCGGAAACTGTTCTATCTTCATTTTTTTTAAATTTAGCTCTTCCTTTTTCTCTTTCTCCACGCTTATAATCGTAAACTACATTTATAGTTTTGTTGTCTAATAAAACGCCTTGTAATCGTCCATAAGGACAAGCTATAAGACAGACTTGCTCTCTAAACCACGCAAAAATAAAATAGAAAACACAAGTAAAAATCAGAAGAGATATTAGGGTTCTAATATTATCTAAAGGGTTTCCTGTAATGAAACCTATAACCGTATCACCTCCAATTAAATAAGCTAAAAAAACATTTGCAATAATGAAAGAAATGAGGAAGAAAATTATCCATTTCAAAATTCGTTTTCTAATTTTTTCTGCATTCCAAGCTTGTTTACTTAACCTTATTTGCTTTCCTCGATCACCATCTATCCAATATTCTATTTTTCTAAAAACCATTTCTAAAAAAATGGTTTGTGGACAAATCCATCCACAAAAAATTCGGCCAAAAACAACTGTAAAAAGAATAATAAAAACAATACCGATAATCATTGAGATTACCAATAAATAAAAATCTTGTGGCCAAAATGGAAATCCGAAAATATTAAACTTACGCTCTAATACATTAAAAAGTAAAAACTGATTTCCATTAATTTTCAAAAATGGAGCAGACAGTAAAAAAATCAAAAGAAAATAACTTACATAACTTCTATATTTATAAAATTTTCCACTTGGTTTTTTAGGAAAGATCCAAGAACGTCTCCCTTCAGCATCTATAGTGCCAATACTATCTCTAAAATTTTCGTTCTTGGTTGACCCCATTCTAATCAAATAAAATTCTAATTAATTATTCTCTTATTTTTTTGTGTTAAACTATTTTATTTTATACTTTATTCTTCTTGAACCCATTTTTCTCCTTGAGCTAGTTTTGCTTTTGTAGGAGTGGTTCCTTGTAATGAAATTACATAACTAGACACTTTTGCGATGTCTGCTGCTTTTAACGTTTTATTCCAAGCAATCATCCCTTTTCCATCTCTACCTCCATTAGAAATGGTTATAAAAACGTTTTTAACTCCACCTCCAAGAAACCAAAATTCATCTGTTAAATTTGGTCCAATAGCTCCACCACCATCTGATAAATGACAAGATGCACAGTTCAAATTAAAGACGGCTTTACCTCTTTTTAAATCTTTACTTTCTGTCAGTAGAGTTACGTTTTCAGCTGTAATTAAATCTTTAGCTGTAGATTTATATGTATCTATTTCCATTCTTGCTTCTGCTACTGCATTTTCATATTCGGCAACTTGATTATCTCCGTCTAAAACTTCAAATCTTATTAAATAAACAACTGCAAAAACGATAGTAGCATAAAACATATACACCCACCAAGGTGGAAGTGAATTGTCTAACTCTCTAATTCCATCGTAATTATGATCTAAAATAATTTCTTGCTCTTGTTCTATTGGTTTTACTTTTGTCCAAGATTTTATTAACTTTTGCAACCACGCATTCGTTGCTTCTGAGACCTCTAAGACGATACCATCTTTTTCATTTTGAAACTCTCTTACTTTAGTTATTGCTATATTATTTACAATTTCTTTTAAGGCAACTACTAAAATAAATCCTATTAATGCTAGCCATACCAGTGGGTTTTCATAAATATCAAGAGGGTTTTCATACACCATAAAAGATTTTGCAAGTGCTATAAACGTAACTGTTAAAAAGATTACATAGACTATCGATTGAAAATATTTTTTCATTTTTATTTATTTTTCTAATGATCTAAAGGTAAATTACTTACAGTATTTATATAGTCTTTTTTTGCTGTAAAAACCCACCAAAATAAGGCTATAAAAAAAGTGAAGAAGATTATGAGTGATATCATTGGATATATTTCTATACCAATAATACTTTCCATATGATTTTTTACAAATTTTAGCATATTTTCTAATTTTTAGCTGTTTTTTGTTTGTCTTTAACTTTAATATCTGTTCCCAATCTTTGAATATATGCTATGATAGCAACAATCTCTCTATTTTTCATTTCAACAAACTCTTCTCTATTTTCTTTTGCATACTTTTTATCAGATGCATAATTCTCAGCAAAATCGGGATCTTGCTGTAAATTATCTTCAATTTTTTTTCCTTGAGCCTCCATTGCAGCTTGTGCATTTGTAATTTCTTCTTCTGAATAAGGAACGCCCAAAGTAGCCATCGCTCTCATCTTATCTTCTGTATCAGATTTATCAAGGGCACTCCTAATCAACCATTTGTAAGATGGCATTATGGACCCTGGAGAAGTACTTTGTGGATCGTACATGTGGTTTAGATGCCAGCTATCAGAATACTTTGCTCCAATTCTGTGTAAATCTGGTCCGGTACGTTTACTCCCCCATAAAAACGGATGATCATACACAAACTCACCAGCTTTAGAATATTCTCCATAACGCTCTACTTCACTTCTAAAAGGCCTTATCATTTGTGAATGACAGCCAACACACCCTTCTCTTATATATAAATCTCTTCCTTCTAACTCTAAAGGAGTGTAAGGTTTTACACTGCTAATTGTTGGTATATTCGACTTCACTAACAATGTTGGTATAATCTGAACAATTCCACCAATTAAAATTGCAACTGTTGCAAAAATTGTTAATTTAATAGGTTTTCTTTCTAACCAAGTATGCCAACCTTCTCCTTTTGTCCTGTACTTAGAAACTTTAGTTAAAGCTGCTGCTTCTGCTAACTCATCTTCTACTCCAGTTCCATGTTTCACCGTTTGTGCAACATTGTACAACATTACAATTGCACCTATTATAAACATAGTTCCTCCTATTGCACGCATCCAATACATCGGAATAATTTCATTAACTGTCTCTAAGAAGTTTCCATAAGTAAGAGACCCATCAGGGTTAAACTGCTTCCACATAGAAGCTTGCACAAAACCAGCGACGTACATAGGTAACGTGTATAAAATAATTCCTAAAGTTCCTATCCAAAAATGAAAGTTTGCCAATACATTTGAATATAATTTTGTTTTAAACATTCTTGGTATTAACCAATACAACATTCCAAAGGTGAAGAATCCATTCCAAGCTAATGCTCCAACATGAACGTGTGCAATAATCCAATCAGAAAAGTGTGCTATTGCATTTACGTTTTTAAGCGATAACATTGGCCCTTCAAAGGTCGCCATACCATAACCTGTTATTGCAACTACCATAAATTTTAAAACAGGATCTGTTCTAACTTTATCCCAGGCACCTCTTAACGTTAATAAACCGTTTATCATTCCTCCCCAAGAAGGTGCAATTAACATAACAGAAAATGCGACACCTAAATTCTGAGCCCAATCTGGTAATGATGTGTAAAGTAAATGATGAGGTCCTGCCCAGATATATATAAAAATTAAAGACCAAAAGTGCACTATTGATAATCGATAAGAATAAACTGGTCTATTAGCCGCTTTTGGGACGAAGTAGTACATTAAACCTAAAAATGGTGTTGTCAAGAAAAATGCTACTGCATTATGACCATACCACCATTGAACGAGAGCATCTTGTACCCCTGCATAAACCGAATAACTTTTTAAAAAACTTACAGGTAATGCCAAACTATTGAAAATATGAAGTACAGCTACCGTAACAAATGTTCCTAGATAAAACCAGATAGCAACATATAAATGACGTTGTCTTCTTTGTAATATTGTCCAAATCATATTTATACCAAATGCGACCCAAACGAGTGCTATTAGGATATCTATTGGCCATTCTAATTCTGCATACTCTTTAGAGCTAGTGTACCCTAAAGGGAGTGTAATTGCGGCGGCCACAATGATAACTTGCCAACCCCAAAAATTAAAATTACTTAAAAAATTACTTGCCATCCTTGCTTTTAACAATCGCTGAAGTGAATAATAAACTCCTGCATAAATTGCATTTCCTACAAAAGCAAAAATTACAGCATTTGTGTGTAAAGGTCTTAAACGCCCAAAACTTAGCCATGATATACCGTCTGTAACATTGGGAAATAAAAACATAAAAGCCAAAAGTAAACCTATACTAAACCCTACTATACCCCATAGCAATGTTGCATAAATAAATTTTTTTACGATTTTATTATCGTAATAAAATTGTTGCATATCCATAATTTAATGTATTAATATCTAATTAATTTTCTTTTTTTTCTTCACGAGCTCATCCTCAAATAACATGCGAACAGAGGGCGTATATGAGTCATCATATTGCCCTTTTTTCACTGAATAAATAAATGCTAGAAAAAATATTAATGCCACTAAAATACTTAGTGTAAGTAGTAAATATATTACGCTCATATCTTGCCTGATAATTTAAAGATTCAAAAATAACTCTGATAGAATTCTTAGAATATGACTTTTATCATATTTATTTTTTTGGCAAAAAAAACACCCAGAAGGTTACTATTCTTGGTGTTTATGAGGATATATGAATTATGAAATTAAAATATTAAAAAGCTATCTATAATAAGGGTTCTATTTATAAAAATTTAAACGTTATTGTAAATAAAAAAATTAAACCTTATTAATTACATACATATTATTCATAAGTTTTCTGAGAATTCTAGATTAAAAAAGTGGCTTAATTTATAGCTCTATGGTTTCATTTTGGAAAAGGTTTTTGTGAAAATATTTATCTTTTGAAGGCTCTGTTTTACTTTAAGTCCATTAAATAGTCATTGAAAATAGTTTTGTTTCTGGTAATTTTTCTTGCAATTTTTTATCAAAAGCCATACATATATTCCTAACATAAGGTCGAGCATGCTCTGGAATTGAAAGCGCATTTTCTTCCATTTTTACCAACCCATCTTTTTGCATTTCTTTTAAAAGACTTAAATGCATCTCAATATTTTTTATTTGAGTTGACTTTTCTTCCCACGAAGTAAAAAAATGACACATCATATTTAAAATATGCTTTCTGATAACTTGGTCTTCTGCAGATAATATATGTCCTCTAAAAACTGGAATTTCTCCTGAATTTACAATTTGTTGATACTCTTTTACCGTTTTTACATTTTGTGCAAATCCATACCAAGAATCAGAAATTGCCGACATTCCTAAACCAATCATTAATTGCGTTTTGTTTGATGTGTACCCCATAAAGTTTCTATGTAATGTTTTGTTGATTGCCGCGGCATATAAACTATCTGTCTTTAGCGCAAAATGATCCATTCCAATTTCTTTATAGCCAAGTTTAGAAAGCAGCAGTTTTCCTATTTCATATAACTCTCTTTTTGCTTCATTTTTCGGTAAATTGTTTTCATTAAATCCCCTTTGACCAACACCTTTTACCCAAGGTACATGCGCATAACTATAAAAGGAAATTCTATCTGGTTGTAATTCTTTAGTTTTGTTAATCGTATAAATTACGTTTTCTTTAGTTTGAAAAGGTAAACCAAAAATTAAATCATGACTTACTGATGTGTAACCAATTTCTCTAGCCCATTTTGTAACTTGCTCTACAACTTCAAAGGGTTGAATTCTATGGATTGTCTTTTGAACCTTCTCATTATAATCTTGAACTCCAAAACTGACTCTTGTAAAGCCTGCACCAAACAAAGTTTGTAACTGTTCTTTTGATGTATTACTCGGGTGACCTTCAAAACTAAATTCTGATTCTGGATGTTTTATTGCATGTTTAAACAATCCATCAATTAAAACTTTTAAATTTTCTTTACAGAAAAAGGTCGGTGTTCCTCCTCCTAAATGCAACTCTTTAACAATCGGAACTTCATCAATCAAATTCACATATAACTCCCACTCTTTTAAAACTGTTTTTATATACGCTTCCTCTACTTTATGAAGTTTTGTAATGTGTTTGTGGCAAGCACAAAATGTACATAAACTCTCACAAAACGGTAAATGAATGTAAAGACTTATACCTTCTAATTTGTTGCTTTCCTCTAAAGAATGTTTAAAAGTTTGTATCCATTTTTTTTTAGTAAAAGTTGCAACGTTCCAAAAAGGAACTGTTGGATAACTTGTATATCTTGGACCTGGAATATTATATTTCTGAATTAATGATTTTGCCATTCTTATATTATTAGGTAAGCTCTAAAGCAATTTCGATCATTTCTTTAAAAGTCTGTTCTCTATCTTCTGCTGTCGTCCTTTCTTTAGTTACCAAACTATCAGAAATTGTTAAAATTGATAATGCATTTACATTATATTTTGCAGCAACTGTATATAATCCTGATGTTTCCATTTCTACACATAAAACACCATAATCTGCCCATTTTTTATAAGTTTCAAAATCATCCGCATAGAACTCATCAGAACTTAAAATACCTCCAGCTTTTATAGGAATATTTTTTTCTTTTGCAACTTCAATTGCTTTTTGAAATAATGTAAAACTTGCTGTTGGCGCAAAATCTGCTCCATTAAAACGAATTGTATTTAAACCTGAATTTGTTGAGGTTGCCATTGCCAAAACAATGTCTCTAATCTTAACATCTTTTTGATATGAACCAGCAGAACCTACTCTAATTAAATTTTTGACTCCGTATTCATTAATAAGTTCATGACAATAAATTAAGGTTGATGGAATCCCCATTCCGGTACCTTGAACAGATATTTTTTTACTCTTATAGGTTCCTGTAAAACCTAGCATTCCTCTTACATCATTATATTGAAAGCAATCTTCCAAAAAAGTATCTGCAATCCATTTCGCTCTCATTGGGTCTCCTGGTAATAAGACTGTTTCTGCAATTTCTCCTTTTTTGGCTTCTATATGTACACTCATAATTATTTGATTTTATTTCCTATTAAATTAGTTGAAATTGTTGTAAAAACAACAACACTTATGGAGCTTAAAGGCATTATAATTGCTGCTACTACAGGTCTTAACTGACCTGTTACTGCAAAGTATAATCCAATAGCATTGTAACAAAGTGATAGTAAAAAGCAATATTTTATAATAATCATTGCTTTTTTTGATGCCTTAAAAAAGACTTCAATTTTATTAAGTTGGGTAGCATCTAAAATAGCATCACATGCCGGGGAAAAAACATTTATATTTTCTGATAAAGAAATACCTACATTACTTTGTGCAAGAGCCCCTGCATCATTTAAACCATCTCCAATCATAGCTACTTTTTTGTTTTTTTCTTGAAATTCAGCAACCACTTCCAATTTATCTTCTGGTTTTTTGTTAAACAATAGTCTGGTCTCTTTTGGAAAATTTTCTTGTAAGAAACCTTTTTCACCTTCATTATCTCCAGAAACTACGGCTAAATCATATGCACTATTTAAAGACTTAAAAAGTAAATTCACTCCTTTTCTGTATGAGTTTTTAAACGTGAATTTACCTTTATACTTATTATTAAAACTGATATGCACTGATGTATCTAAGGAAGCCGTTTTATCATCATTTTCAACAAATAAAGCTGAACCTAATTTGAGAATTTTTCCTTTATAATTAACTTCAATTCCTTGACCAATAACTTCATTATAATTAGAAATTGAAAGCGCATCAACTTCAGTCAAAGTATTATATAAAGTTCTGCTTAACGGATGATTAGAAGCTCTTAAAGCACTTTTTAAAATACTTTTTTCTTGATTATTTAAAGCGATGCCTTTATAATAAATAGTATCTTCTTTATTTGTTGTTAATGTTCCTGTTTTATCAAAAATTATAGAATTTATACTTGCTAATTGCTCAATAACAGTCGCATTTTTTAAGTAGAATTTTTTCTTCCCAAAAATGCGTAAAAGATTCCCTAAGGTAAAAGGCGCTGCTAATGCAATTGCACAAGGACATGCAATAATTAAAACTGCTGTAAACACATTTAATGCTTTTGAGGCATCATAAGAGAGCCAAAATAGGGTGGATAAAAAAGCAATACTTAAAACAATAATTGTAAAGCTTTTACTAATTTTATCTGTTACTGTTTTAAAGGATGAAGATTTGTCTTTACTAAAGACATCGTTACTCCAAAGTTGTGTTAAATAACTTTGAGAAACTGATGCTAAAGCCTCCATCTCTAGAACTCCAGAATGTTGTTTCCCCCCAGCAAATAATTTATCTCCAGGTTTTTTGGAAACTGGCGCAGCTTCACCTGTAACAAAACTGTAATCTATTTTTACATTTCCGTTGATAAGAATACCATCTACAGGAATTAATTCTTGATTTCTAATCAATAATCTGTCACCTTTTTCAACTTCATAAAGCTGTATACTTTCTTCTTTTCGATCCGAGACTATTTTAGTTACTGCAATCGGAAAATACGATTTATAATCACGTTCAAAAGACAAGAAATTATAGGTTTTTTGCTGAAAGAACTTCCCTAGTAGTAAAAAGAAAACTAATCCTGTTAAACTATCAAAAAAACCAGTTCCTAAATCAAATATTATTTCTACAGAACTTCTAATAAATAACACAGAAACCCCAAGTACAATTGGCACATCAATATTTAAAATTTTAGATTTCAACCCTTTGTAAGCTGATATAAAATAATCTTTTGCAGCATAAAAAACTACGGGTAATGAAAAGAAAAACATTAACCATCTAAAAATATTTTTATATTTTTCTATCCAAAAGCCATCCACTTGAAAATATTCTGGAAATGATAAAAACATTACATTTCCAAAAGCAAAACCTGCAATTCCTAATTGATAAATTAAACTTCTATCTACTTTCTTTTTGCCAACTTCATAATCTTCTAAACTTATATATGGTTCGTAACCAATAGTACTGAGTAAAAGCACAATTTCTTTAAGCGATATAGTTTCTGAATTAAACGAAATTCTTAGATTTTTCTTAGGGAAATCGACCTGTGAAGTAGAAACTTTTGTGTTTAATTTATGTAAATTTTCTAATACCCAAATACATGAACTACAATGAATATGAGGTATGTATAGTGTTACTATTTGTGTTTTACTATCATTAAAATCTAACAGTTTTTCTAGTATCCTTTTATTTTCAAGAAAATCATATTTACCCTGAATTTCAGTTGGAATTGCTCCTGGATTGTTTTGAAAATCGTAGTACTCTGTTAAATCATTTTTAAAAAATATTTCATAAACTGTTTTACAACCATTACAACAGAAAAACTTACAATCCAACTGAATATCAGTGCTATTACAAGAATCTCCACAATGATAACAATGTGTAGTCTTCATATTTACTCGTTTGCCAAAGCAAATCTCTGATAAGATTTGAATTTAAAACATGATTTTTATCAGCTTAATTCTTCAAACATCCTTTTAAAGTAATGGTTAAGGAAGTTGTTGGGTTATAAACTAAAAATCATAAGAAAAAATTAGCATCTGTTTGAAGAAGGTGAACATCTAAATTGTAAAATTTAAATTAGACGTTTGATAAAAAACATAAATTTAGTATTAAAAAAAAATAGTATTTAATAAAGTTTCTAACCTTGTATACCTTGCTTTAAACAGTATTAAAAATTGATATAAATTAAAAGAAAAAATAATCTTTTAGAGGATGGATAAATTCATGATTAAAGAGATTCCAAAATCTAAATTTTTAATAAGTCCATTATTTTTCTGCGTTGAATCTTTTTTGTTTCAGTTTCTAAAAATTTTTCTACAAAATAAATTTCTTTTGGAGTTTCAAACTTTAAAAGATCGGCTCCTTTATAATGAATGTCTTTTTGATTTCCTTCAAGAATCAAAACTACCTTTTCTCCTAAGGTCTCATCAATTTTTCCAGCAACAAAAAACCTATTACTAATAATTTTTGATAGCTTCTTCTCTATTTTTTCTGGATATAATTTAATTCCTCCAGAATTAATTACATTATCAAAGCGGCCTAACCATTCAAATTGTGTGTCTGAAATAATTTGTACAACATCATTTGTGAAAATTATTTCATCAGAAACATGTAATGCCTTAATTAATAAACAATTTCTAACATCTTTATAAATTTGAACACCTGGCAATAATTGATAGAAATTCGGAGTTTTATTAATCTTATTTAACTTTTTTACAGCAATATGAGTAATGGTTTCAGTCATGCCATACGTAGCATAAATAGCTGTAGAAACATTCTTTAATTTACTTTCTAACTGCTTTGAAACGACTCCTCCGCCAACAATCAATTTTTTTATCAATCCAACTTTAGATAAAGAATTTTCTAGTTGTAAAGGAACCATTGCCGAAAAATCATAATGTTTATAGACTTTTTCTAAAGGATTCGAATTTGATTCTATAACATCTAAATCCCAGCCTAAAGTAAGGGCTCTAATCAACATTAATTTACCAGCAATGTATTTTAAAGGTAAACATAATAAAGCTGTTGTATGCTCTTGTAAATCAAAATAGTTTCCTGTAGCTCTTGCAGAATTCACTATAAACTCTTTTTTCAGTAAAATTGATTTTGGAATTCCTGTAGAACCTGAAGTTTGAACCGTTATACTTTTATTATGGGAGAACCAACTTTTTAAAAATTGTTGTATTTCATATGAAAAACCTATTGTATGCGAGAGTATTTCATCTACAGATGAAAAAGAGAATCCATTTAATTTAAAACTTTTATGAAATTTATTCTGCTCCAATCTCTTCTAATGCTTTTAAATTTAATGGTTTATCAACTTTACCCGTTAGTTTTTCTAACCAATTTTGCCATCCGTATTTTTCAGCAAATAACACTAATATTAAAGGATACAGAATAAAAACAGGTACAAACATCTCCCAAGTTACAGAAGGTTCCGAAGTATCTATAAAAAGCGCATCAGTTTGAAAAACCATCCAATCTGTGGTTATTAAAAAAGCTGCAATCATATTATTTGCAGCATGCAGACCTAAAGCCAATTCTGTACCTTCATCCATTAAAGTTGTAATTCCATAGAAAAAACCAGTACCAATATAAAAAATCATTGTTATGTTTCCTAGCTTTTGAACTTCAGGATTTGCACCATGTAAGAGGCCAAAACAAACAGATGTAATTATTAAAGGAACCCACTTATTTCTTGCTAAAGCTCCTATTCCTTGCATAAAATATCCTCTAAACAGCAACTCTTCTAAACTTGTTTGTAATGGAATAATTAACACTGAAATTGCTACCAAAATAAAAAAGGGTTTCGCATTAAAATTATATGTGTAATTTTCTGGAGCTAATAAAATGCCTATAATTGAGAGCAAAATGACTATCGTTCCCCAGCTTAAAAAACCAAACCAAAAACGACTCCAATCAATATTTTTTCTACTTGTAACTAAAGAGGTTAAAGTTCTTTTATGAATATATTTAATCGCAATAATTAAAAAAAATAAGCCAATAGCAAACATAAAAAGCATTGAAAACAAAAATAAATTTTTGTTCATATCTAAAGTCATAAAATTATCTGCAGCAGCATTTACAAACTCTGTCATATTTTCTGAATAAGCTAGCGCTGCAATTATCAAAGGAATTACTCCTATAATTTGCCAACCAATAAAAACTAATCCTATAGTTATTACCCAATGATACCATTCATTTCTCCCTTTAAAAGCTTGTTGTATGTAATTCATTTTTTCCATTCTAACATTCTGAAATTGGTTCAGAATTACGTTAAATTAAATTTCCAGTTTATTGTTGGGTTGTACTGTAAAGTTCCATTCTCAACTTCTAATGGACTTATAAAGTTATTAGTAAACAGCCCACCTGTTCCCAAGCCCTGCGGCAAAGCACTATGCAATGTATGCGTAAATTGTGCAATGGCACTTAAACCTATATTACTTTCTAAAGCAGATGTAATCCACCAATTAGATTGATTTTGCTCTGCAAATTTAATCCATTCTTTACTACCAGCAAAACCACCAATTAAACTTGGTTTTAAAATGATATATTGGGGCTTTATGGTCTCTAATAATTTATTTTTTTCTTCGTTTAAAAATACACCAATTAACTCTTCGTCTAAAGCAATTGGCAAAGGTGTTTTAGAACATAATTCTGCCATTTCTTGAACCTGACCTTGTTTAATTGGCTGCTCTATAGAATGTAGTTCTAACTCCGATAATCTATTTAATTTCTCTAAAGCATTCTTTGAATTAAAGGCACCATTAGCATCAACTCTAACTTCAATTTCCTTGGATGAAAATTCTTTTCGAATCGCCCTTAACAACTCAATTTCCGCATCGAAATCTATTGCACCAATTTTCATTTTGATGCAAGAAAAGCCAGCTTCTATTTTTTCTATGATTTGATTCTTCATAAATTCCTTCTCACCCATCCATACTAAACCGTTAATACGAATAGATTTTTCACCTTTCGTAAACTGAGATGGAAATAACTCAAACGAAGTTTCAGATTTGAGTGATAAAAAAGCCTGCTCTATTCCAAATTGAATTGATGGGAATGCCCATAATTCTTTAAGCAGAGAATCTAAGCCAAGATTTATGTTTTGACATGTCCAACTTAATTTTTCCTCGTAATTAACAACATCATCTATACTTAAACCTCGAAACAAACCTGTTTCTCCGATACCTTTCTTGCCATTTTTATCTAAAATGATAAACCAGGTTTCTTTCGTTCTCAAAATTCCCCGTGAAGTACCACTTGGACTTTTAAAATTGAGAATGTGTTTTTTGTAACTAGCTTTTATCACAACTAAATATTATTATTTTTCTACAAATGCTTTAAAATTATTCAAATAAGTTTGGTCCTGATCTTTAAAGGTACCTTTAAAATAAGGAAACATACAAGCCATTAAATAAGATTCACTTCGACAGCTAGCATTTAAAGTAATATTTGTAATTCCATCTTTTTCTGTAAAAACATAATCGTCTCTTTTCAACATGTTTTCAGCATCAAAAAATAATGTTACTTTTTCATTTTGAATATAAGCAATCACTTTTTTTGTCATCACAATTTCTTGCCCTTGATTTTCTACAACAATTTTATAAATATTTCCTGTTTTTCCAACATTCTCTTTAACCACAGTAAGAGATTTTATTTCTGGAATCCAATTTTTAATCTTATCTGAGTTATTAAATGTTTTAAAAACTTCTTCAACAGGTTTATTTACAGAAACTCTTGTTATATAACTTGTTTCTTTAATCAAAAGGCCTGTTGCAAGAAAAACAACCACTATTCCTGTAATGATTCCTAAAATTATTTTTATTGTTTTCATAATTATATTTTAAAAAATCTGTGCAATTCCAAAAAGAATAGCAAATAAAAATGTACTTAAAGCAACTTTTTTAAGTTCGCTATCTAATTCAGCAGGAACTATATTTTGCGCAACTGTTTTAATGTTTTTAATTAATGGAATAAAAGATACTAAAAAAATAAGTTGATACAAAGAGTTAAAATCTAAAAAAACATAAATTAATGCAGAAGTTAAAGCACCTAAAATTAAAAAATAATGATACTTTTTTGCTTTTCCATTTCCTAATTTAACAACTAATGTGTTTTTATTATTCTTTTTATCCTCTTCTCTATCTCTTAAATTATTCAAATTTAGCACTGCTGTACTTAACATTCCTATAGAAATTGCTGGTAAAAATATTTTTATATTAATGTGTTTTGTGTACAAAAAATAGCTTCCTACAACACTTAATAACCCAAAAAACAGAAATACAAAAACATCTCCAAAACCACTGTAACCATAAGCTGAATTACCAACTGTGTATTTTATAGCTGCTATAATTGATGCGATTCCTAATCCAAAAAACAATATAGAATAGCCGAAATTTTCTTTCCCAAAAGCAACATAAATAAGCACTAATGCAATTAATAAAGTAATTATTGTAATTAGTATCATTGCCGTTTTCATTTGCTTTGGAGTAATTGCTCCTGAACCAACCATTCTTGCTTCTCCAGTTCTGTTTTTATCTGAACCTTTTATTCCGTCTCCATAATCGTTTGCAAAATTTGACAATACTTGAAACCCTATTGTTGTTAGAATTGCCAACCAGAAAATACGAGATAATAATATAGAATCATCATTAAGCACTTGATTTCCAAGAATACTTCCAACAATGATTCCAGAAACAGATAAAGGCAATGTCCTTAAACGTGCTGCTTTTATAAAACTTTTTACATCCATGACGTTTTGCTAGTTTCTACTTTAAATAAAGTATGGTTATAAATTTTTATGGCATCTTCAAAATGAATACACGAAATTTTAATTTTCCCAGAGGCAGTTTGTAAAATAAGATCTGCAACATTAGCTCTTTCTTGAAAAATATTTTGTTTCAACTTTATATTCTGAACCTTAAAAATTTCTAAATAAGTTAAATGAGTCTCTAATAAACCATTTCCAACAAGCAGTAGTGATTCCGATATTTTATAATACCTTTTTTTTACTTTTTTGAGTATCAAAAAAACAATTAGAGGTGCGGTAACAAATACAGAATATAAAACTTCTAAAGAATCAAAAACGTATATTAAAGCTATATAACAAGTGATTATTAAAAATGAAAGCATGAAAAATAATCGTTTTCTATAATAGTTATCTGGGTGTTTTTTTTCAGAGTTATTAAGCTCAGTCGTATCAAATAAACTTGATTTTACAGTTTCTACTTGATTTGGTTTACAACCAACAATTCTAATGAGTTTATTCTTTTTGACATTTATTTTACCACTTACAGCTTGTTTAAAAGTAATAAACGAAATACCAATAAATCTTTTAATAGGATTTGTAGAAATAGTAATAGTTTGTATTTTCTGCTTTTTTAAAACTATGGATTTCTTTGTTAATAAACCTTGATTAATTTCGAACGCATCCTTTTTTAAATATGCTTCTAAATTAAAATGAATAAGAAAAACTCTAATAAAAGAGCTTATTAATGCAATAATAGTTAAAAGAATAATGCATAAAGCAATTATTAAAATACTGTTAGAAATCGCATTTGCATTTTCATCTACAAAACCATTAAATAAATCTTTATTCCCTAAACCATCAAAAATTTGTTGAATTTGCTGAAAGAAACCTAAAACAATCGCTAAAAATAAAAATAAACTTTGCAAATGATTTTCGGTTAAACTCACTTTTAAAAGCTCTAAAAAATTGATAAGGATTAAGGGTTTTACTTTTTTAATTCTTTCTATAGCCTCATTTTTTTTAGAATCTTCTGTAATAATTTCCTTTAATATATTTGCCTTTTCAAGAGATACTGCTCTAATTGCAATCTCTGTTTTGCTTGAACCTGCTGTTTCTAAATTTACTTCAAAAACATTAATGGCCTGCTGAATAACATTCTGTTTAAAATTTACATTTTGGATTCTTTCAAACGGAATGGATGTATTGGTTTTTTTCAGAATTCCTTGCTTTAATATAAAGTGTCCATCTTCAATTTTAAATTGAAAATTTTTAAAAACTAAATAAGCTCTCACGAAAAGAAATACCAAGATGAATATTATACTTGCATATATATAGTTTAATCTAACATCAGAAATTTCTGAAAAATCTTTTAAAATAAGAAACAAGAGAATCCAAGTTACTTTTATAAATTTCAAAATTGAATAGATGTAGATCACAAAAACTCCTTTAGGAGATTGTTTTGAAAAGCTAGAGAAATCAAAGGAATTATGCATCAATTTTTGTGCTAATAAATTCTTTAAGTTGAATGGAAACCTCTTTTTTCAATCCTCTAACAACTAAATCATCACTACTATCTCCTGCAGTGTAAACGCTTAAAGATGCCAAACCAAATATTCTTGAAATCGGTTTTTCATCAATTTCGATATGTTGTATTCTTGAAAAAGGAACTGTTGTTGTTTTCTTAACAAACAATCCTGTTTTGTAAGAAATATCTCTTTCTCTTACTGCGTATTTTCTCTTTGGAAAACTGAATCTTAAATAGAAGAAAAAACATACTAAGAACACGAAAAAGAATGCATAAATAAAAATCATATATTCATTAAACTCTTTTAAAAAATCTAATTGATGTAATAAAGTTAATATTGAAAAAAATGCAACGGCCAATAATAAAAAATTAACAAGAATTACCTTAAAATAAGTTCTATTAATTTTTTTAAATTCTATTTTAGTAATATCTGGAAAAGAAGTGACTTCAATATTTTGAAAAGAATCTGACATAAAAACTAATGTTGTAAGGCTGCTGTAATAGATATCGGAGTATCATTTAACAATGCTTGTACAAATGCTCCTTTATAGTTTTTAATTAACTGAGCTCTCCGCTCTCTTGCCTCTTTGTATGTTTTAAAAGCTCCAAAACGATACTTTATTAATGTGTTTTCTTGAAAAATTTTTATATTTTCTAAATTAGTTAAAGTTTTGTTCACATTTTTTAGAGCTGCTATTTGTACCATAAAAAGCAATTTATCGTCCAGTTGAACAGGAGCTACGATCTGCTTAATTTTAATCTTTTCAACAGGAATTTCTTTTTCCCTCTTTTTAGTACACGAAAAAAAAACAATACAAAATAATATTAAAAAAATATTTTTCATCTTATAAATTATTAGCTTCTGCAATTAGTTCTGCAATATCTTTTACCAAAACTTCGGTTTCTTTTTCTTTAAATTTAATTCCATCTGTCATCATTGTATTACAATAAGGACAACCTGTTACGATAATATTTGGTTTGGTTTTTAAAGCATCTTCCGTTCTTAAAATATTAATTTCTTTATCCCCTTTTTCTGCATCTTTAAACATTTGTGCACCACCTGCACCGCAACATAACGCTGTGGCTTTATTTCGTTTCATTTCTGTTAAATTAACACCTAACCTTTTAATTAAATCTCTAGGAGACTCATATACATCATTGGCTCTTCCTAAATAACAGGGATCATGAAAAGTGACTCTTTTTCCTTTTAAAACGGTATCATCAATTTTTAAACGACCTTCAGAAATTAAATTTTGTATAAATTGTGTATGATGAAAAACTTCATACTTGCCTCCTAAGCTTGGATATTCGTTTTTTAATGTATTAAATGAATGAGGATCGCAGGTAACAATTTTTTTTACTTCATATCCATTTAAAACTTCAATATTCATCATTGCTTGCATCTGAAACAAAAATTCATTTCCCGCTCTTTTTGCTGCATCTCCTGTAGATGATTCTTCAGTACCTAAAACCGCAAAATCTACATTTGCTTGCTGTAATATTTTTACAAATGCTCTCGATATCTTTTTTGCTCTATCATCATAGCTTCCTGCTGCGCCAACCCAAAACAACACTTCTGGTTGTTTACCTTGCCCCATCATATCTGCTATTGTTGGTACCTTCATAATTTTGATATTTAATCGTTTATAGGTTGATGTTGTATTATTTAACTAATGTAATTTATCTATAATCAATAACTTAATTGACCATAAATACTGCTATAAAAATTGCAAAACAATCTATTCTTCATTTGCCCAATTCAATCGATCTTGTTGATTGTATTGCCAAGGAGCACCATTATTTTCGATGTTGGTCATCATCATATTTAATTCTTGTGGTGCAGCACTTTCTTCCATTACTAAATATCTTCTCATATCCATAATTATAGATAATGGGTCTATATTTACCGGACATTCTTCTACACAGGCGTTACAACTTGTGCAAGCCCATAATTCCTCTGGTGAGATATAATCGTTTAATAATTGTTTCCCATCATCAACAAAAGTTCCTTTATTTGCATCTATATTTCTACCAACTTCTTCTAATCTATCACGAGTATCCATCATGATTTTTCTTGGTGACAATTCTTTACCCGTCAAGTTTGCCGGACAAGCTGATGTGCACCTTCCGCATTCTGTGCACGTATATGCATTTAATAATTGCACCCAACTTAAATCAGCAACATCACTTGCACCAAATTTTTCTGGCACAGTTTCTTCTGTTCCTTCTTCTGGCATTGCATAAGGATCTGCCTCTGGGTCCATCATTAATTTCACTTCATTCGTAACAGATTCTAAATTTGTGAATTGTCCTTTAGGATTTAAATTTGCGAAAAATGTATTTGGGAACGCTAATAAAATATGTAAATGTTTTGAATAGAATAAATAGTTTAAGAAAACTAAAATTCCTAGAATGTGAATCCACCAAGATGTTCGTTCTATTACATGAACTCCTTCTACTGAAAACCCATCAAATAAAGGAGTAATAAACTGACTTACAGGGTTTCCAATACCCACTTGTTGAAATGAAATATCTGTGGCATTCATCACTAAAAAAAGTGTCATTAAAACCATTTCGAAATATAAAATTATATTTCCGTCCATTTTTGGCCAACCCTTCATTTCTGAACTTAAAAAACGTTTGATATTTGCAATATTCCTTCGTGTCCAAAATAGAATAACAGCGACAAAAACTAATGCTGCTAAAATCTCAAAAGTCCCTATTAGAAAACCATAAAAACCATCACTTAAAAAACCTTGAAACACTCTGTGAGTGCCAAGTAAACCATCAATAATAATTTCTAAAACTTCAATATTAATAATGATAAAGCCGACGTAAACTATAATATGAAGAAATCCTGAAACTGGTCTTTTCACCATTTTAGATTGTCCAAGAGCAATCCTCATCATATTTTTTAAACGTTCTAACTTATTATCTACTCTATCTATATCTTTTCCTAAATTTATATTTCTAAAGATTTTGCGAATATTCATCACAAAAAAACTTATACCAACGATTAATGCGATTGCAAAAAGAATGTTTGATAAATATTGCATAATATTTTAAATATATTTTGTGAAACGAATATTATTGATTGGTTTTATTCTTTTTATTATTATCTTCATCAAAAGGCTTTGCCCTTTTACCAAATAAAGAAAAGTGTACAAACCTCTTTGGATTCAGCTTAATTTCTCTTAAAAGTTCTTCTAATTCTTTAGACAAATTTGATAGGTTATAATACATAGCATCATCGTTTATCAATTTTCCTAAAGTACCTTTTCCTTCATCCAAACCAAGTAATAAAGAGTTTACAGACGTAAGTGTTATTTCTGACTTTCTAATAATTTCACCAATATTTGAATTTGCTAAAGTATCTGTTACCTTTAATAAGTTTTTAGTTATATTTTTTGTGTTTACCAAAGTTTCTTTAAAACTAACAGAAGATGAATCTATCATTGAGTTTACAGAACGAAGTGTTTTTCTAATATCAACAATTGTAAACTCTAAACCTTTAACAGATTTTTTAATACTTTTTGATGTTTCCTTATCTAAAACATTATTTATCCTTTGAAAAAGTGTGTCTGCACTTACAATAACATTTTCTAATTTCGCTTGAATAGGATCTAATTTTTCACCAATGGAAGTAAATAAACTTGATTCTATTTTTCCCTTTAAAAAATCACCAGAAACTGCCGGCTCACCATTAAAATTTGGTATAATAGCTAAGTTAGAGCCTGATAATGGATTCGGAGAATAAATTTTCACCACGCTATTATTCGAGAATTCAAAATCATTTTCCAAAGAAAATCTGACAATTAAATGACCTCTTTTCCCTATTTTATTGTTAAATTCTATGTCATCTACTTTACCTACTTTTAATCCATTTATTGTAACTAAACTAGCTTTTGTTAAACCACCAACATTCGTATATTCTACGTTATAGAATCTTTTATTTGGTTTAAAAATATCTTGTCCTTTAAGAAAGTTAAAACCCCATATAAAACCAACAATAATAATAATTAGAACAATTCCTGTTTTTAATTCTTTAGTCATTTATAGAGATTTAATAACAAAATTACTAATAATTTTTGGTTGAAACTACCAAAACTACTGCATTTTCTTTGCTTCTCTAACAGAGATTTTTTCTCCGCTTTTAAAAGCAACAATAAATGCTGACGAATACCCTTTTTCTTTTGCAATTTTTAAAGCTTTTAAAACCCCTTTATATTTAGAAGAGTTACCATAATAATATTTATAATAAGCACCAACTTTAGCTACTTGAACCTTTTTTAGATTTTTAAAATTATAAGGTTTTGTTGAAATCTTATTTTTTCCAGATGCGATTTGAATTTTATATTCAACAGTATTTTTTAAATTTTCATCATCAGCGAAAACTTCAATAACTGTATTTAATTTTAAATGATTTATGTAATTTTTAATTCCATCGGTAACAGCTTTACCCATTTTTTGTTGCCCATTTTTAGAATTAAGGTACCTACCTTCGGTTTTATTTGTTAAAAATCCTAATTCTACCAAAACACTTGGCATAATTGTTTCTCGTAAAACTTGAAAATTATCTTGCTTTACTTTTCTATCTAATCTTTTTAAGTTTTTAGTAAAATTTGTTTGAATTAAGCTTGCAATTTCTAGACTCTTATCTAAATTTTCTTCTTGTAAAAGTGATAAACCTATAACAGATTCTGCAGAATTTGAATCAAAACCTATGTATTTTTCCTTGTAATTATCTTCGAATCTAAGAATTACTGCATTTTCTCTTTTCGCTATTTCTAAATTCTTTTTATTTCCTCTTAAACCTAACACAAAAGTTCCTGCTCCGTATGCATTAGATGTGTGAGAATCACAATGGATGGATACGAATAAATCTGCTTTTGCAGTATTTGCAATATCTCCTCTTTTCCATAAATCTATAAAAACATCTCCACTTCTTGTATAAATTACTTTTAGGTCTTTATCTTTTTTTAATTCATTACCAACAATTAAAGCTACTTTTAATGCAATATTTTTTTCTTTATATCCATTCCCTAAATTACCTGGATCTTTGCCTCCATGGCCTGCATCTAAGACAATTGTATAACTTTTTTGCGCGTACACAAATGTTGATGAAAAAAAGAAAATTAATGTAAAAAATGTTAAAAAAAACAAGTTTTTCACTTTGATATTAAATTTGTTCATTTGTAGAAAATTCATCGATAAAATTTAACTAATTTTGGGAACTATAATTTGGTGTTCCAAATATGGAGCCATACTTTTACTTTTACACAAAAATAGTACTTATAGCATTGCAAACAAACCTATCATACATACTTTTATTTTGCAGTTTCTTTTTTATAAAGATGTGTTTTGCACAAGATATAAAATCTAAAGGAAAAACGATAATTCCATTAGCAAAAAAAGATACTATTCTTTCAACGAAAAAAAACACTTTATTTAGTTCTAGAAAAGACAGCTTACTTCTAAAGAATAAAGATACCATTTCTAATGATTCTATAAAATCTAAAGAAAGTGTTGAAGACATTATAACGCATGTCGCTAAAGATTACACCATACAAAACGCTAAAGATAAAACTGTTACTCTTTACAACGAGGCAAATATAAAATATACAGATATTGATTTAAAAGCAGGAATTATAATTATTGACTACAAGAAAAATACACTTTTTGCTAAAGGAATTAAAGACAGTATAAGTTATAATCAAAGACCCATATTTAAGCAAGGAAGTGAAGAGTCTGAGCAAGATTCAATAATTTATAACTTCAAAAGTAAACGTGCTATAATTTATGGTTTAAAAACCAAACAAGGTGAAATGTTTACCTATGGTGAGAAAACAAAACGTGTCAATGATTCTACCGTTTATATTAGAAAAATAAGATTTACAACTTCAGATAAAAAAAATCCTGATTATTATATAGCGACAGATAAAGCAAAATTGGTGCCTGGAAAAAAGATTATTGTTGGTATCAGTAATTTAGTTTTAGCAGATGTTCCAACTCCATTATTTTTACCTTTTGCTTATTTTCCCATGACAGAAACAAGTGTTTCTGGGTTTTTAATTCCTTCATTTGATACAGGAAGTAGCGATCGAGGAATTGGTTTTCAAAATGGAGGTTATTATTTTGCGCTAAGTGATTATGCAGATTTAACGGTTTTAGGTGATGTATATTCTAATGGAAGTTGGGGAACAAGAGTATCATCAAACTATAGAAAACGTTATCGTTTTAATGGTGCCTTTAGTTTTAATTTCGAGAACAACATTAATGGCATTAGAGGTTTTGACGATTATAGTAAAGCAAATAACTTTAATATTAGATGGACTCATAGTCAAGATTCCAAAGCAAGTCCTAACTCAAGATTTACGGCTTCTGTAAATTTAGGAAGTAGTCGTTTCTTTAGAGAATCTCTCAATCAATTTAACGTTTCACAAACACAGAACAATACATTTAATTCCTCTATAAATTACAGTAAAACCTTTGTTGATACTCCCTTTAACATGGCTGTAACTGCCTCTCATCAGCAAAACACAAATACAGAAACGATTACAATGACCCTGCCTTCATTAACCTTAAACATGAATAGAGTATATCCTTTTGCAGGTAAAGGCGGTGTTAAAAAGAATCCAATTCAAAAGTTAGGTTTCAACTACAATATGCAAGGTCAGTATTTGATTAATACCACAGATGATGAATTCTTTACAAGTAAAATGTTTAAAACGGCAAGGTCTGGAGTACAACACAAAACAAGTACCAGTACAAATATAAAAGCCTTTAAATATTTTACGTTATCACCAAGTGCTAATTATGAAGAAACTTGGCAGTTTGATTACATAAACAAAGAATATAGTATTACTGATAACGTTATTGTCACAGATACTTTAAGAGGATTTAAAACCTATAGAGAATATAATATGGGGGTGAGTTTATCTACAAACATTTATGGTACTTTCAATTTTAATAAAGGACGTCTAAAAGCCTTAAGACATACTTTTAGACCTACTGTTTCTTACTCATACAGACCAGATTTTAAAGATAAATACACTAATGAAGTCCAACAAAGTACCCTTTTAACAGACTTAAAACAATATACTGTTTTTGATCAAGGAATTTATGGCGCTCCTTCAGCTGGATTAAGTAATTCTATTGGTATTTCTTTAAATAATGTTTTAGAGGCTAAAGTTGCCCCGAAGGATCCAGAAAGTGATGACGATGATGAAAAAATCATGCTTTTAAATAACTTGAATTTTAATTCTTCTTATAACATTGCTGCAGATAGTTTACGTTGGTCTAATGTTACTTTTTCAGCAGGAACGAGGTTATTTAAAGATAAACTAGCCTTAAATTTTAATGGTTCTTTAGATCCTTATCAGATTAACGATGAAGGGATAAGAATTGATAAATTTAATACTAGTATTTTTAGACTATCTAATGCGAACCTAACTGCGAACTATTCTATTTCTAGCACAGACTTTGATAAAAGTGAAGATGACAGTAAAGCCAAAAAGAATGGAAATGGAGCAAATAACCCTCCAGATGTAATGGGCGCAAATATTGATCCTACTAATAGTCAAGGTAGACGAAAAATCAATAATAAAAGTAAAACTTTAAAAACCGATTTATATAAAGCTAAAATACCTTGGTCTATAAACTTAGTCTATTCTGCAAAC
>Ga0209712_10000436_pt1 | contig 37659 bp, 33 predicted proteins | sample ArcOceMetagenome_FD_187443 | JGI IMG/M metagenome (GOLD analysis project Ga0209712, IMG submission 187443) | Marine eukaryotic phytoplankton communities from Arctic Ocean - Arctic Ocean - Greenland ARC118M Metagenome (SPAdes) (version 2) | ecosystem: Environmental > Aquatic > Marine > Oceanic...
GTTGACCTGTTTGATTAGCGGCAACGATATAACATTGGTTTTCAATTGCACGGGCTCTTAGCAATGGATGCCAGTGAGCCTTCCCCGTTTGTTGTGTAAATGCGGCGGGTAAGGCTAATACGTCTAGCTGTGCAATCTGATTCATGGCTGCGAACATGCCAGCAAAACGAATATCGTAACAAACGGCTAGGCCAAGGTTACCAAAGGGGGTATGAGTGACTATTAACGTATTGCCTGCCTGGGTGAGGCGAGACTCCAGATATGTACCAGTATTGTCCGCTACCTTAACATCGAAGAGGTGTATTTTTTGATACTCTTGGACCGTCTCTCCATGATCATTGATTAATAAACAAGATGCTGTGAATTTGCCAGTTGACGGGCATGAAATGGGCAAACTGCCCGCCACTAACCAGATGTTATATTGTTTAGCCAATTGCTTAAGCTTATGTTGAATGGGACCTAGATGCAGATCCTCTGCGATATCCATCATTAATTTGTCATCACCACCAAAACACGCAAAACATTCTGGCAATACCACCAAACAGGGTCTTTGTGTGGGCAATAACTTAAGTTGCTGCTCTACAAATAAAAGATTATCTTCAACTAAGGGAGAAGATGTCATTTGAATGGCTACAATATTTGGGCAGGCATTAGCCACTTACTGGTACTTCATCAGATAGTTTTATATCGACCGGTTTGTCAAATTTTCGATCTATAAACAGGGAGGGGATTTCTGTTTTAGGCACTGGATTTACCCGTGCTGGCAAGGATACTTCTTTGCTATCGCGACCTAATTCTGTGAGTTGTGGATCGTCCAAGGTGCCAGTGAGTGAAAACTTGATATTAGAAATCACCTTGGCTGAAGTTAGCATTTGATCCAGCGCAAGGGCTGCCAATGCCGTAGCTGGATTGACCATCCATGCCACTATCACAGGCAAGCTGGATGTCACATTTGGGGCAAACTCAATTTGGTAATTGAGCTGCTGGGCGTTTAAGTCGGTGTAACCTTCCATAGTGATTTCGCCAGCTCCTCCATCGACTAAGGTATCTTGGGTATAAGCGGTGCCATTTTCTAGTTGAAAACTGCCATTAATTTTGTCGTAGAAAAATCCTTTGGAAAATATGTCTCTAAAATCAAGCTTTAGCTTACGGACCAACGAGTCGAGGCTAAGTAAGCTGAATATTCGTGAGCCTTGGTCACTTACTTCTGTCAAATAGCCATCTGTTAAACGCCAATCTATTTGGCCATTCAGTGTTTCAAAGTTAAATTCGTAAGGCGCGCGCCTCCAACTTAAATCGAATTTGGAACTGGCTTTTGAATCTTTGATACCTGAGTCCAATTTAAGATCTTTGAGAAATGCGCCAAAATCCGAGCTGCTAAATTCACCCTTTAAACGTGTACTACTTTGGCCGTTGGTTAAAAACCAGTCTCCAGAGCCATAAAATAGACCATGAGCATTATTTAAGCGTACTTGGTCTATCTTCATACCTGTGGCGGACCGAGACAGGTCAAAATCAATTTTGCCTAAGTCGTTATCCAGAAATCGACAGCGGATACAAGAAAAGCTCACAGGCGGTAAAGTATCAATGTTGGCAGCAAATTTAATCGGCGCGGTTGATAGTGCCTCGACTTTACCCGTTCGAGAGTCTTGCCACTCTGTGAATTCAATAAAATCAGCCTTAATATCAACACCTTTGTTTAACCAATCTTTGTATAGAGCCACTTCCATCCGTGTTTCTTTGGCATTGATATCAAAAAGCCAACTATCACTGGTATTTTTGGCGACCACTTCTAATCCTGTCAGCCTTTGTGATGCGAACAGAGTATTGTCTGCTTTGATGAAAATACGCTTTGGTGCCTCTAGTAATGTTTTGTCGTTGTTATCGGGGAGGTCATTGAGAAGTGTATTAATAGTCTCATACCAAGCGCTAACATCTAGCTCTATTAAATTGGCAGATACGCTAAAACCTAAGCCCATGCCCATCATATCTGATTGGCCAATGGCTAAGTGTGCGCGAGAAAATTGCATATCTTGATGAGGTAAGTTGCCATTAAATTCAACGTCCTGTCCCAACGTGACTTTGATTGATGAGGCTAGTTCATTACCTTGACTGGTGACTACTAGAGGTAATGATTGTGCTGAGGCCTTAAAAAATGGGGCGGGTAAGTCTGAGTTCAGTTGGGTGAGTTCACTGAATATTTGTGCGGTGTATTCGTAGCCTTGGGTGGGTAGCGTCAGGGCAATGTCTGCTTTCCAGTTACTGCTTCCAGATAGGTATTTTGTTAAGCCATCAGAAAATGATTCAAGTAAAGGTGTAACCTGCCAATCCCCGTTAATATTAATGTTTGTTTGATAACCTTTGTCCTCCTGCGCACCCGTAAACGAGAGTTTTATAGGTTGTTTTAACAACTGAGCCTCAAGACCGTTTGTGGTTATTTTATGGTTAATAAAACTGACTGTGCCATCGGTTTGCTCTAATAGAATATCTAAGCTAGGTAACTCAACTTGGTTTTTGACCAACAACACCTTGCCTTTGACGCTCATCTTCTCACCAGTCAGAGGGATATAAAGATGTAACTGGGTTTTTAAAGGTCCACTCACTTTTACTTGTTGTAAGGTTTTACCTAATGTGTCCCTGAGGCTGCTTTGCAGCATTAAATCAGTCACCTGTTGCCCATCGGCTTGGGCATTTGCATCTATATTTAAAACAGCATTGGCAGCCAATTCAGGAATATTTGCAGATAAGTCAGTTAGCGTTACATCCAGTAATTGCCCTTTTTGGCTGGTCATGGTCAAGCTTTTATTTTCGAACAATAAATTGATATCAAAATTGCTCAGTGCAGGCCATTGTGATGCAAATTTCAATTTTCCATCAGCCACTTTGAGTTGTGCTTGTAAAACGCCTTGGTTTTGTTCAAAGGGAAAGGCGTTGACTGCGCCATGCCATATGACTTGAGCGTTTTCTATTTTCCCTTGCTGCAAAGAGTTAATGAGATAATTTTTAGTCTTAAGCCCCATAAGCTCTGTGGGATAAAGTTTGGGCAGTTGTACTACATCAATCGCGTCAATCGTTGTTGAAAAACCTAAGTAATTATCGATGCTGCGATAAAAGATGTTAGGACGAAGGCTAATAAGGTCGCTTTTAAATAAGGCATTTTCAGCTAAAATAGTGACGTTTTGCTCAGAGGTCTGAATATATACATCAGCGTAAAAACGCTGATACTCAATATTGTCTGGCAACAATCTATTGATCGACAGTTGGCCTGATTGACTTTTTAGACTTAATAGCCCATCACCGTTAAACCAATTTAGTTCGGTTGCCAAGCCGGCCATACCGGGAATAAATTTTGTCTGTAGCCACTGTATATCGCTAATTGAGGCTTTAACCGCCATATCGCCGCTTAGCGTACGATGAATATTTAACGAATTTAATGTTGCTTGTGGTTGCAGTGATCCAAGAGACTGTAGTTGGTTGGGTTCGATTACCAACGCTAACATCGGCAATACCGCCTCCAATTTTATCAGTTGGCTATGTTGCAACGTTAATGCGCCAGTTTGGTCAATTTTACCCAACCAGTTTGATACCAGCACATTGTTATTTATTTGCACGGTCAAGTTATTGAGATTAAATAACCATTCATTATTCACTGGACTGGCATTAATTTGGCCACCCAGCACTGCAGCCTTGAGGTTGTTTTGTGGACTACCATTTTCTGAACTTTGCCACTCAAAGCGACTATTGGACAAGTCAAGTTGCACAGATTGTAGCGATTTATCCTTAATCGTCGCCCACATAACAAAACTACTACGACTCTCAACTAACTTATTTTTGCTGGGTAGCCATTGTTCAACCCAAGGAGATAAGTCAACTTCTTCTCCTTTAGCAAAAAAAGTGCCGAAGAGCTTTTCTTGATTGCCATATAAATCAAGAATAAACGAGGTAGAGTTTTTTGCGATTTCTTCTATTTGAAGCTGACCCACACCTTGGTGGTGGTCTTCCTGATTAACCCAAGATACCTGGTCAATCAGCACTACTTGTTGTTGATTGTTTCTGGTATTGATTATTATTTTGCTTTGACTAATGGAAAACAGCTGCAGTTGTTGTAAAAATAACTTTTCTAGCGCCTCTACTATTGGATACTGGGTCTCTTCTTGCTCTAAAGTGGCAAGATCAATATTCAATTCCATTTCGCGCAAATCAAACTTATTTGATTGAATTTGTCCGGCTCGTACAGATTGCCAAAAATCCACTTCGATGGATGTTTCGGCAATCGTTAGGCTAATGGGTGATGGTATGTTTTGTATTAAAGGTGTGTTTTGAACTAACTGTATATCGCGCAGTATTATTGCTGGGCCAACTCCTTGCCATTTCGCACTAATCTCGCCAATGGTTAACTCTGCTCCTACTTGTCCTGATAACCATTGTTCTAAATGATGTTTTTGAACATTCATATAAGGCAGTGAATAACGCACCACACTGATGGTCACAGCAACCACAACCAGACTCAAAGCAACCAATGCCCAGAGTTTTTTGATCAGATAAGCGGCATAAAATGACACACTTTTAGATTTGGAATGAAGGTTTTTCATCTTCTTACATCATGACGACATCGAACTTGTCTTGGTTGTATAGAAGCTCAGTATGAACCTTAATCTGCTTAGTGACGAATATCTCGAGTTCAGCTAGCATATGAGACTCTTCACCAAGCAATGCGTCGGCAACGGCTGGTGATGCATAGACTACAAATTTATCTGCGTCATAGGCACGATTGACTCGGACAATTTCGCGCATGATCTCAAAACATACGGTTTCTACTGTTTTTACCGAGCCGCGCCCTTTACATACTGGACATTCACCACATAAAACATGCTCTAGACTTTCTCGGGTTCTTTTGCGTGTCATTTCAATCAGCCCAAGCACAGTAAAACCATGGATATTGATTTTGGCCCTATCTTTACTGGTGGCGACTTCAAGGCTATGCATCACTCTTCTTTTGTGATCTTCTACTGTCATATCGATAAAGTCGATTAAGATCATGCCTCCCAAGTTGCGTAATCTGAGTTGCCGAGCAATAGCTTGAGTGGCCTCAATATTGGTATTGAAAATGGTTTCTTCTAAATTACGATGGCCTACAAAAGCGCCAGTATTGATATCGATGGTAGTCATGGCTTCAGTTTGGTCAATGATCAGATAACCCCCAGATTTTAAATCTACTCGCCTTTCTAAGGAGCGCTGACATTCATTTTCTACATCGTATAAATCAAAAATAGGCCTTTCGCCGGGGTAGTATTCTAAAAGCTTATGCAGCTCTGGTACATATTCGTTAGTAAATTGCTGCAATTCTTGTAAAGAAAGCTTCGAATCGACTCTAATTCTATCTAAAGTAGTGCCCACAAAGTCTCTTAAAACGCGACGAGCTAAGGGTAAGTCTTCATACAAAATATGAGATTTGTTTTTCATTTTAGAACGAATGTTTTGCCACAGACGTTTTAGAAAATCAGCATCCTGGGTCAGCTCCTGCTCTTTTACTCCTTCGGCTGCAGTACGTAAAATAAAACCTCCCTCTTCGCTGCAAAAACCTTGAACTAAAGATTTTAGGCGCTCTCTTTCTACCTCATCTTCAATGCGTTGTGACACACCTACGTGTTCAACACTTGGCATAAATACTAGATAACGAGACGGGATAGTAATATCGGTGGTAAGTCTTGCGCCTTTAGTACCAATTTGGTCTTTAACCACTTGAACAACAATATTTTGACCGTCTCTTACGAGCTCGCGGATATCACGCTTTACGATATGGTTAGCTAAAACATCTTCTTCTACTTCGCTATGAACCGCAATGTCAGAGGCATGTAAAAATGCCGCCTTATCTAAGCCTATGTCTACAAATGCCGCTTGCATGCCGGGTAATACTCGACTCACTTTTCCACGATAAATATTACCCACCAAACCAAGTTTTGTGTGCCTTTCTATATGGATTTCTTGCAAGATACCGTTTTCAATCAAGGCCACGCGTGATTCAGAAGGGGTAACATTGATTAATAGTTCAGCACTCATTAATAATCCCAAATTCGGTTAATAACATTTTTGTTTGGTATAAAGGCAATCCTACAACAGCGCTATAACTACCGTGAATATGTTTCACAAATTGACCGCCTAGTCCTTGTATGCCATAGCTTCCAGCTTTATCTTGTGGCTCACCAGTTGTCCAATACCATGCTATTTGCTCGTTACTAAGAGCCCCAAAACAGACCTGAGTTTCAACCACTATGGTTTTTTGTTGTTTACAGTTAGTGATAGTAACGGCCGTTAATACTTGGTGGGTTCTATCGGACAATAAATTCAACATACGCACCGCGTCAGCTTTGTCTTTGGGTTTACCCAAAATATTGCCTTCAGTGACGACTATTGTGTCCAAACCCAACACTAGCTTTTTGGCTCCTGCCCTTTTGTAACCTAAACTAGACTTTTCTTGAGCCATTCTTCGAACGTACTTGTCAGGGGTTTCATGGGTTAGCACTGTTTCGTCAATATCCACTGGATATTGACTAAACGGTATGCCTATTTGTTTCAGTAATTCAGCTCTGCGAGGAGACTGTGAGGCTAGAAGTAACATCATTAGTTCAGTCGCAGTTGGCGACGAATTTTACGCAGTAACCAGAATAACCAAGGCCATATCACCATTGAACTTAAGACGGGCCAGAGGTAATCTAACAAAAAATATATATCGGTGATTAAATGTTGAACCCAAAAAATTACCAAGTTGTATAAGGCCGCTATAATGCCAATAATAATAGATTGTTGCCAAACAGAATAATTGCGAAGACGTTTATGGTTTGCAGCTAATACATAAATACATAAACACATAGCGAAGCTATGCACACCCATGCTAGTGCCAAGTAATATATCTAGTATTAGGCCAGTAAAAAACGCCACGCCTATATTGACCCTGTTGGGTAACGCCAGTGCCCAATAACTCAATACCAATAAGACCCAATCTGGACGGTACAAATCGGCCATAGCGGGCATGGGCATAATCTGAAGTACCAATGCAATCACAATACTCAGCGCGATAGAATAATTGCGTAAGCTCATTTTGGCACCATCTCTTCTTTTGCTTGTTTATCTTCAGATGAGCGCTCTGACCAGAGTAATAATAAGTATTTTAACCGGTCAAGTTGAGCAATAGGTTTTGCTCTGACTTGTGAAAATGGCCTACTTTCATCTCGAACAATGGATATGATAGTTGCTACTGGGTAACCTTCTGGAAATATATTCCCTAAGCCTGAGGATAACAATATATCACCAATTTTTAGATCACTACTATGTGCCACATGTTGTATTAATAGCTCATCCAAGCTGCCAGAACCAGAAGCAATTAAACGTACGTTATTCCGCGCTACTCTAACTGGTATGGCATGGGTAACATCTGCTATGAGTAACACGCGGCTATTAGTTGAACTCACTTGCATAATTTGTCCAACAATGCCTTTATCATCTAAAACGGGTTGCCCTTCAAACACACTATTAATAGCGCCTTTGTTAATGACTATTTGATGACTATAAGGGTTGTTATCCACTGCCATGAGCTCAGCGACAATTTTGCGAGTATTGTCTTGTACTGGGGAATTTAATAGGCTGCGTAAACGGTCATTTTCTTGTTGTAAAAAAATTAAGCGCTGCAGTTGGCCGTTCATCACTATTGCATCATGGGTCAACTTAGCATTGTCATTAAATAAGCGTTCGTGAGAAACAAAACGACTTGCGCTGGCATTGAGCATTTGGCCAGGTAGGTTGGCTAAGTATTGCAGTGGGCTGACCAATGAATTGAGATATACTCTAGTGGTGCCAAATCCATCTAACTTATGGTCGAACAGAATAAGTGCCACAGACAGCAAAAGACTCAGCACAAGTCGGTTGGGCAGAGAGGGTCCACTTGAAAACATTAAATTCATTATTGTCTGCCCAAAGGCGACAATATGTCGCCTTGTTTACTATGAAATTTCAATTGCGACTATTCGTAGCTAAAGAGATCTCCTCCATGGATATCAATCATTTCAAATGCTTTACCACCGCCCTTAGCGACACAAGTCAGTGGATCATCTGCAATCACCACTGGGATACCGGTTTCTTCCATAAGAAGACGGTCTAGATCTTTAAGTAAAGCCCCACCACCGGTCAGCACCATGCCACGCTCAGAGATATCTGAGGCCAATTCTGGTGGTGATTGTTCAAGTGCCACCATAACTGCAGACACAATACCGGTTAAAGGCTCTTGTAAAGCTTCAAGAATTTCATTGCTGTTAAGTGTGAATCCACGTGGTACACCCTCTGCTAAGTTACGGCCACGCACTTCAATCTCTCCTACTTCTTCACCTGGGTAGGCAGCACCAATCTCATGCTTAATACGTTCAGCTGTTGCCTCGCCTATAAGTGAACCAAAGTTACGACGAACATAAGAAATAATCGCTTCATCAAATTTGTCGCCACCAATTCTCACTGAAGACGAATAAACGATACCGTTGAGTGAAATAATGGCTACTTCTGTCGTACCGCCACCAATATCCACCACCATAGAGCCTGTCGCTTCTGAAACTGGTAAGCCAGCCCCAATAGCTGCCGCCATGGGTTCATCAATCAGGTAGACTTCACGGGCACCTGCACCTAAAGCGGACTCACGAATAGCCCGTCGTTCAACTTGAGTTGAGCCACAAGGCACACACACCAGTACTCTTGGGCTGGGACGTAAAAAGTTATTATCATGTACTTGCTTGATAAAATGTTGAAGCATTTTTTCTGTCACATAAAAGTCTGCAATCACCCCATCTTTCATGGGACGAATAGCCTTTATGTTACCAGGCGTTCTACCTAACATTTGTTTGGCTTCACGCCCAACGGCCGCAACACTTTTAGGCCCACCGGCACGTTCTTGACGAATAGCCACAACAGATGGTTCATTGAGCACAATACCCTGATCTTTGATGTAAATAAGGGTATTTGCTGTGCCGAGGTCAATTGACAAATCGTTGGAAAACATTCCCCGTAACTTTTTGAACATGTAAAAACCGCACTTTGGTAGATAATATTAATATACGCTAACTGTAACAATGCACTGGGATTTGGGCAAGTACAGAGCATCAACAAGACCATAAAAAAACAATTCAACATGTTTTTGTAAATTGAGCATCAAAAGAAATTACAAAATTATGTTATTAAGTATAATAAACAGGCAAATTAATAGAGAAATTGAAAAATTCTAATGAATGAAGACATACTAAAAAAACGTTATCAAAGAGAGCGCAAAGCACGGCTGTCTGCTGAAGTTATTTTAGAACATAAATCTTTAGAATTATTTCAGCGTAATCAAGAGTTAGAAGACTTCAAAGAGAACTTAGAAAAACAGGTTTTAGAGCGCACCAGTGAAGCAGAAAAAGCAAAAACTGAAGCTTATGCGGCAAACCAAGCTAAATCAGAATTCTTAGCCAATATGAGTCATGCAATTAGAACACCTTTGACTGCGATTATTGGTTTTGCGGAAGTGTTATTGCAACACCGAATTAGTCGCGAAGAAAGTAACAAATATCTGACCACCATTATTGATGGTGGTCGCCACTTAACTACTTTGTTAAGTGAGATCCTGGATATAAGCAAGATTGAAAATCAAAAATTAGAGCTCGAAAACCTGCGCTTTAACCTTCCTAATTTGCTGCAAGATGTGGAACAAATTTACCTTTTTAATTGTAAGAAAAAACAGCTTGATTTTAACCTAGTATTGGACTCGGTTATACCTGAATGGATAGTGGCAGACCCTACACGTATTAAACAGGTAATACATAACTTGTTAAGTAATGCGATTAAGTTCACTAAGACTGGCAGTATCAGTTTGCATGTGAAATTTTTAGTGAGTACCAGCACCTTACAGTTAGAAGTGATTGATACCGGCGAGGGTATTGCGAGAGATAAACAAACGTTAATATTTGAATATTTCCGCCAAGCTGATTCTAGTATCACCCGGAATTTTGGTGGCAGTGGATTGGGATTATTTATCACTAAAAGTATGGTTGAATTAATGGGAGGTGCGGTTGAATTAGAGTCTACCCTTGGCAAAGGCTCAAGATTCTGTGTGACTATAGTCTGCCAAGAATATGATGGTGAATGCGAGTCTATCCTTAACCGAGGCAATATTGCCCCTAAACCTTTAGTGATCCCTTCATTAGTCGGCAATATTTTATTGGTCGAAGACACGAAAGTGAATCAACAGTTGATCACCTTTAATCTTGAGCAAACAGGAGCGCAGGTGGATTTGGCAGTGAATGGGCTTGAAGGATTACAAAAGGCACTGGCAGTTCAATATGATGTGATCTTAATGGATATTCAGATGCCAATCATGGATGGTAAAGAAGCCATGAAATCACTGCTGCAACAAGGTAACAATACACCAACTTATGCCTTAACTGCCAATGTTATGCCTTCAGATATAGAGGAGTATGCGGCAATCGGTTTTGCAGGGGCCTTAAGTAAACCTCTGGAGTTAGAAAACTTATACGCTGTGCTTGAACAACATTTATCCGTTTGTGACGTCATAGACAACCATGAGCCACAAATTACGCCATTATTCATTCCGAATGCTAAATTAACAAAGCTATTTTATACAGAGTTAGCTAAGCAACATATCGAAATAACTAAAAATATACACAACCTTAACTATGATGGCTTGATGGAAGTCGTGCATATTATCAAGGGTTCAGCAGGGAGCTTTGGTTATGATGATTTAACTCATTTAGCTGCACATTCTTTGATGCTACTTAGACAAAAGGAGTATATACAAGGAGTAGAATACTGCATTAAGCTAAATATAAGAGCTGCAGATATATTAAATAAGCATAACGTTTAGCATATTATTAGTGAATACTGTCGAAAACAATAGAGGGCTATTACGTGCAATCTGTTAGCCTCTATGATGAAATAAAGGTTAATTTTCACGCTATTACGGGCGGATCAATACCCGAGCGAACGGTTTTATTGTTATAACTTTTACTTTGGACGTATTTTAGAAGCATTAATATTACTTTAAATGAGTGCAGTGGTTATGAAAGGTATCGTATTTACAGAATTTATGGACATGGTAGAAGATGTATTTTCTATCGATGTGCTTGAGGACGTTATTGAAAAAAGTGAATTGCCCAATAATGGGGCTTACACGGCTATAGGCACTTATCACCACGAAGAAATTGTCAGAATGACAACACACTTAAGTCAAGCTGTTGATATTCCAGTGACGACCTTATTGGAAGTTTTTGGTGAACACCTTTTTGGTCGTTTTTCCAAACGCTACCCAGCATTTTTCGAGAGTGTGTCTGAGCCATTTGAATTTTTAAAAAATATTGATTCGTATATTCATGTTGAGGTGAGAAAGCTTTACCCCGACGCTGAATTACCGCGTTTTTATCATGAGCAAAAATCGGACAATGAATTAACCATGTATTATCTGTCTTCTCGACATTTTGAAGATTTAGCGGTAGGTCTCATTAGTGGTTGTTTAAAGCATTTTAATGTGACTGGGGAAGTACATAAAAATGAAACTATGTATCAAGGTGAAGAGGCGATAGGGCTGCATATAAAATTGATGTGAACAGCCACTATTATCTTTAGTGTGACCGCACTTATTATGCAGATTTCAGGTAGGCAGGCCGTTTTTAAGTAAGTGGCCGTATTTAAGTAGTTGCCTTGTTCAACATCTTGTCATTCTCCTTCTCATTTATTGTATTGATGTTATTGAAGTTATTGAAGTTATTGAAGTTATTGATAGTGATGACATCTTTGCGCTTAATGGGTTCTGACTGCTGTTGTGTCAGTTTATATCACTGGGCGCCTCACTCATGTTCATCCATGCCCTGTTAGTACTGTAAATTCACCTCTATTAATACACATTGCTATCTGCGTGTATATGTATGGCATCTGTGATGTTCTCCAAGCGGACGTGGATCTGGCCTGTTAACGAACATTGGTCACCCAGTGGTTGGCTTGACGTAATGATGACAATCCAGGCACATATTCACCAAAAGCCATATGCGCTAATATTGACGCCAATATTAACACTATCGTTTGGAATATGAATGTTGTCACTTTGGTTATCTGATGTTATTTGATGATATTTAGTCACTGAATGCGTTGCTAAATGAGCAGGAAAAAATCTGGTCCAGATGATGTAAATACACGGTATAGGAGTCAATATTTTTCACGGATTATCACGAAGAAAGCATCACCGTAATATAAATAACGCGCGACACGTTCATTTTACCCGCTGTGCATTGCCCAACACTGGTAAAAGTTAAATAGGTAAATGATTTGCCGTCATCTGTAATATTTTTTGGCGGGGCTAAGGTCACGTTGTAACTGCAATCTTTTAATCCGTTTACGCCACTGAATTCTTTGCTAAAATTATCGGGGCAGCCTAAACCAAAATTGGCTGCCACCGCACACTCTATCCCAGATCTAGCCGCATTGATGGCTCTTTGTCCCAATACTTCATGAACCGTATTTTCTGAAGAAGATGATAACAGCCTTGTCATGGTTTGGCCTAAAAGAGCTAAAACAATAATGACAAATAAAGCTATGACTAGCATACTGCCGTGCTGAGAACGGGGAGCAGCTGAAAAATTTTGTGAGTGACGTTTAAGGTACATTAGGAATATGTACCTCTCTGGAAAAGTGAATAATCTCTTCGTTTAGCTCAAAGGTTAATAAAATATGCACCAAGCCATTTCGGGTCAAGGTCGCGTCGAATACTTGAAACGGTACTTCAAGAGTATTGGTAAAATCATTGTTTAGATTGTTGGCCATTAAAGTGCCAGAAGTATAAACGGTTTGTGCGGTGTTTATACTGTCTTCGTTTCGATATATCTCACCACTGGCGTGTGCGCAATAACTCACCGACGCTCTGGTAATGTATAAACGTGAGGCTGGCGATAGGTCTTCAAAGGCGCTGTTAAACGTTAATTCAGCAATACCATTGTCAGAAACATCATCGTTACAACTGCCTGGACCATCTTCTGTGTTTACTGTGCAACCTTCGATGGCTTTTCGTCTATTGTGACCTAAGTCATAGACATCTTCGTTAGATGTGGGATAAACAATTGCGAAATCTTCATTAGTATTTAATGTAAAATTAGCCGCATTGAAAGCAAACTCTACTATGTTGGCGGTTGACGTTGATGTTGTCTCTGACATAACAGATAAACGGGTGTAGTAGGTGGTCCATGCTGCAGGTAAAAACTCGATACACTGAATAGTATTAGCACTATTGAACATAATACGTGAGCTGTTGGGAATCGCTAAGCGTAATTCCCGATTGATGCGCTCTACCACAAAATGACTTTCGCTTAAGAGCTGTTCCCGCTCAGTCACATCAGCATAAATTTGTACACCGGTACGAACAAACCCTGATATTCCAATCGACACCACCCCCAACACTATGATCACTGTGACCAGTTCAACAAGCGTAAAGCCTTTTGCGGTCGCCCTGGTATTTGCTGTCGTCTTGGTAAGGTGTGTCATTAGTAGTTACTCCGAAACGATGAAAATGAAATATCTTCATTGTTGGGAGTGGTGATGGTGACAGTAATAAGCTTAGTGTTACCCACTGCTGTATCTGCTGTGCCATTCATATCTTCATCATAAACAACATTCACATTTAAACTAAACCCTGCATATAAAAAACTGTCATTTAATACGATTGATTGATTTAAGCTGTTTTTTATATCACTGTTAGAGACATTTAGGCCATGATAATCGTCTACATCATCAAAAGCAGTGCGGTTCTCATCATCATCAGGGCCTAAGTCATCAACGTCAGTGCAGGTTATGGTTGTGGATGGTGCACCGCATAGGGTGGCACCGCCTGTGCGATCCGAATTTTCATCAAACGACTTACTGGTAATCTCATTCAACAGGGATTGCCCTAATTCAGATGCACGAATTTGATATATAGGATCAACACTGCGTATTGCTTGGGGCACTACCAGCGACATGAACGATACTAAAGCAATCGAAAACACCACTATGCCTACTACCAATTCGATTAAGGTAAAACCTTTGGGTTTATTAACAAGCATGAATATAGCCCTGGGATTCTATGCACACGGATACTGATGACTCACCTGTTAGCACGATTTTACATTGGGCGCTGCAGGTCAGTACTCCAGCAGCATCCACAGGCTGACCTAAGCCATTGAAGGCAATGAAATCAAAGCTGGGCAGGGTTGACAAGCTCACTTGCTCAGCTGTCATTTCGGTTGCGTTGGTGCTCAGGTACTGTGGATTGGTAAAGTCAATGCTAGTGTCACAGGTATCAGCAGAGGTGCCGGTTGTATAACTGAGTGTCGGGGGACCAAAAGCCGCGGGCGAAGTGTCCACGTTGATTTGAAAACAGTAATCTTGCCGTGTGTCGTGCATCGCGCGTGTTTGCATATTACGCAGCGAGGAAATTAGCCTGGCCTGATAGGTATACTCGGCAAAACCTGAGGTGTCAGAAAAACGGCTGAAAACCGATACAGACAACACACCGATTATCATCATCACAGCCACCAGCTCTACAAGCGTAAAACCTGCATGTTTGATTGAAAAGTGATGGCTATTTAACATCATTCCCACATTTGCATAATGTTTTTAAAATAAAAAGGGAGCAAAAGCTCCCCGTTTTATAACTGCTCAGCAGATTAGCAGCCGCCGGTTACAGCCACGATTAAAGGTGCCACTCCAACCAACGAAGATTCTGTGTACAAAACATGACAGCTGTTTCCGCCCTCAGCAGTTTCTCGATAATCAATAGTTGGATTGCCTCCAGCTGGTTTGATCGCGAACGTGCCCACTACTGGAGCTCCTATTGTTGCAGTAGTAGCTTCTGTGCCGACTAATAAAGTGAAATCTGTACCAATATCAACCCACCCTTTGAGGGTGTCAGTAGTAGCCAAATCTGCATCTGGATAACCGAATTTAGTATTTACGGTCTGGCCTCCGGTTATAAGAGTGGTAGCGGCATTTCGTTGATCACTGGCAATGGCCGATTTTGCATAAACTAACTGACTCCCGCCCTGCAATGCTCCTCTGACACCTTTTAAAGTAGAAGCCGTGGCATCACCTTGAATATCAATGAATTTAGGTGCGGCAGTGACTGCCAATATACCCAGTATGACGATCACGATAATTAATTCGATTAAGGTAAAACCACTTTGTTGTTGTTGTTGCTGCATGTGTGTCTCCAAAAAGATTGTTTAAAGTTATTTCATAGCAATTGATGTATTTATACCACGAAATCACCTGTTTTTCTAAAAGTTTACTATGTTAAAGTAATGTAATTACATACCTAAGTATGTAATTGGTGCTGCGAGTGACGTAACCAATCGTCTCTCAATAAAAAAAGCGCTTCGCTGCACAACAAACAGATTTGAAATTCTATGACTATTATCTGTCGTGCTCATTTTGTTGCCCGTCTCTCTTAACGAGCAACGTCATCTTAGTTCTAGTTATTACTGAACACGATCACTTGACCAATCCGTGGATCATAAATAAAACCATTGCCGGCTAAGTCGTTGGCTGGCTCGGTAATAAGGTTTTTGATGGTTTGAGTAAGATAGTAATAACAGACATCATTCCCCCCTGAGCCTTCATTTGTTCTTACATTCGTAAAATAACGGAAATCTTCAAAGGGGCGATCGTCCCAATCAGATGAAATTGTGGGGGCGCTTTGCATGATGAGGTTGAAAATACTTTCGCAGTCTAAAGTGCTCATTTGGTCATCTTCACTGCTATTGTCTGTGTCTAATTGGCCGGTGGGATAACCGGTATTTTGATCAATGCCTACTTCAATGCTTTCTATGGTGACAAAGGTTTTACTGGATGCTTTATTTACTTTGGGGCGCCCCTCCAACTCCCATTTTGCTCGCACTAGCCCCACACCCGTGGCATAACCCCCAGCAACACCATCTACAGTGGCATCTTCTGCATCCGCAGTCACATCCAGCAATCTGGGTAAAGCGGTCGCGGCTAATAAGCCTAAAATAACCACCACTATGACCAGTTCAATAAGGGTAAAACCCGAAAGCATTTTTTGTGGGTGACCATATTGGAGGGTGTTGTGTGGTTTGTTTTGTCTCACTAAAGGGTTTTTATCGTTCATAATGTTGCTCCTACAAGCTGTTGCATTTGTGAAAGTGTTAATTAGGGCGATGACTTTTGTTCTTTTAATACATGACCAGAAGATACTTTGTATTCGAAGTATTGACCAGTGGCTATTCGATACCGGCAAACAGATTCAAGGGTATTGTTGACGAGTTTTACCCCATCATAATATTCAGCTATTATCTGAAAGCCATCTATGTTCATAGGGATATTTAACACCATATTCCATAAGTCTGCACACCCCTTTGAGGTCGGTTCAGCTTCTGGCCAACCTAGGTGGCTCATAAAAACCGGCCTTTTGTCTGTTTCTATGAGCGTGTTGTTTTCACCTAATTTATTGGCATAACTGCTCAACATTATAATTTGCGGTCGCCCCTCACCTTGCCACTGCCAGTGGGAATGACTGACACTAGTGGAAAATCGCTCGGCTAAATTATCTAATGCGGAACGCTTAAGATTAGTGGAGCCATCGTTTAAATACCTGATAAAACTCACCATTAAAACGACAAACACCATGACTACCGTGATGTTGACAAATAAGCTACGATTTCGCTCGTCTGCTGCTTGATTTCTTTTCATGATGTTAGCCTTTTATCGCTCCCATCATATCCCACATGGGGCTGAAAATACCCAAGGCTAATATCAATACCATCCCAGCTACCACGCTAATTAAAATAGGTTCAATTTTTGAAGTGAGACTTTTTAAGTCATAGTCAACTTCTCGTTCATAGAAATCCGCCACTTCGGCTAATAATTCGCCGACTCGACCTGTTTCTTCACCTACGCTGATCATTTGTATCACTAAAGGGGTAAACATTTTACTGCTACCTGCCACTCTAGATAAGCTTTCGCCCTTTTCGATATTTTTGCGCATACCCAAAATACGCTTTGCCATAAAGGAATTGTTAACAGCTTCTGCTACTAAATTAAGCGCTGATGGTAATGGCACTCCAGAATTCAACATCATAGAAAAGCTTCGTGCAAATCGACCCAGTAAAGTACGCTCTAGAATACTGCCAACTACAGGTAATTTTAATTTGGCCCTGTCCCATTTATAACGGCCATTTGGGGTGCCTAAATATCTCGCTATCATGAAAATTGTCAGCGCAATGCCCGTTATTAAATATTGCCATTTTGTAATAAAAAGGTCAGAAGTGGCTAACAATACACGCGTCATTAGTGGCAACTCAGCACCAAAAGATAAAAACATATTGGCAAAAATAGGAATGACGACGGTATTCATGATCACCATAGCAACAACGATGGCAAGTATCACAAAGGTAGGATAACGGGTCGCCGCTTTAATTTGTTTACGGGTCTCTTGGTCACGTGCCAGGTAAAATGATAACTGCAAAAAAGCCTCATCTAACTTACCGGTATTTTCACCCACATGCACAATGCTGACAAATAATGAGCCAAACACATCACGATGTTTATTTAACGCAGAAGATAAGGTGCGTCCACGTTCAAGTTGGCCTGCCACATCATCGAGGATCACAGTCATACGTTTAGAGTTGTTGGTATCAGCTAATCCTCTGACAGCCCGTAAAATTGGGATCCCAGACTTGGCTAAAGAATACATTTGCCGAGAAAATATGACCAAGTCATCGAGTGTAATTTGGGGGGTGAAAAACGAGATTTCTGTCGATTCACTGGCTTGTACTTGGTTATTTTCGACGATTTCTATAGGGGTAAAGCTACGTCCAGCTAAAATTTGTGCAACAGTTGACGCATCTGGCGCCTCTAGTACACCTGTTGCGAGTTCACCGCCGGATTTTCTGGCTTTATAACTAAATTGTGCCATCGTCGCCTCCTGGTAGTGGATCATTCTGCGCCTGATTACTGACTTTTTCTATCACTGAGCCTGTTAAATCTTGCTCCATCGTGTCGTCAATATCCGTTTGAGGCACGACTTGCTCATCTGCTACGGTTTCAATTAACTTAAGCACTTCATCTACTGAAGTGATGCCCATTTTCGCGTACATAAGCGCTACCTTGGCCAATGGCACAAAACCAGGACTGAGTTGTGCCGCTTGTGAAAAGGTCACAATGTCATTGACTTTTAATGCGTTCATCATGTTTTCGGTCATTTCAAGCAATTCAAATACACCGACTCGTCCTTTATAACCGGTGCTGTTACAATTTTGACAACCTTTACCTCGCTTGAATGTGATGGCTTTAAGATTGCTATCCAAGCTATTCATCCACGATAGTTCTTCAGTATTGAGTGGGTAGTCCTCGCTACACTTTTCACATATTTTACGGACTAGCCTTTGTGCCACCATTGCACGTAAAGAACTGGCGACTAAATAACCGGGGGCACCCATATCTAACAATCTTACTGCACTACTTATCGCGTCGTTGGTATGCAAGGTTGAAAGTACTAAGTGACCTGTTAATGCGCCACGTAGTCCAATCTCAGCGGTTTCTTGATCACGCATTTCGCCAACCATAATAATGTCAGGATCTTGGCGAAGTGTGGTGCGTAATATTTTTGAAAAACCGAGTCCAATTTTTTCATTCGTTTGTACCTGATTAATTCTTGGAAGCTTATATTCTACTGGATCTTCAACGGTAATAATTTTTGTAGTGGCTTTATTTAACTCACTCAATGCACCATATAAAGTGGTGGTTTTCCCAGACCCTGTGGGACCAGTCACTAAAATCATGCCATGTGGACGATGTAACAAACGTCTAAAGCGTGCTAGTAAATGACTTGGCATACCCGTTTGATCTAGGGTCAATATACCGGCAGATTGATCCAACAAACGCATGACAACAGACTCGCCTGTTTGGATCGGCATAGTTGAAACCCGCACATCGACAGTATGGCCATTAATACGCATGCTCGTTCGCCCATCTTGCGGCAAACGTTTCTCAGATATGTCTAGCCCAGACATTAATTTAAGTCTTAGAACTAAGGCCGACGCAATATTTTTTTCTTGGATCACGTTTTCTTGTAAGACCCCGTCTACCCGCATCCGAATGCGTAACGAGTCTTCGTCAGGTTCAATATGGATATCTGACGCCTTGGTTTGAATTGCATCTTCAAATATAGATTGCAATAACCTGGCTACCGCTGTGTCTTGATCGCCTTCTTCGTCGGACTTAAAATCGAATTCGGTTTCATCTTGATATTCTTCAGCCAGCTCTTGGGCAAAAGAGGCGATTTCTTCGGTACGACGATAAAAATTGTCATACGCTAAAATCAATTGTGTATCGGTAACGACGGCGACATCTATTGGTTTGGGTAATAATCCAGATAAAAAATCAAGCGCCGCTAAATCAGCGGGGTCGCTCATTGCCACTAGTAGTCTGTCACCTTTGTCTTCAAGTACTAATGCTCTGTGCCTGCGCGCTTGCACTTCAGGTAACATATTCACAGCAGCCAATGACACATTATGGTTACCGATGTCCACCAAGGGCACTTTTAAGTGTTGCGACAAAAAAGACAGCAGCTGATTTTCGGTCACAAGGCCCAGCTCTATTAACATAAAGCCCAGTTTGCGACCTGATTCCTTTTGGGCAGCCAGTGCTTGTATTAACTGTTCTTCGTTAATGATACCTTGTTGAACCAGTAAATCGCCTAAGCGAATTTTGACTTTAGGTTTCATTGCACGCCTACTAATACTGTTATACGTTGTTGAATAAACTCGTTTACTGGCTCTTCTAATTGGCCAAGTGAACTTGCCTTATTGTAAGAATTTATTGCCCTAGTTGTTTCACCCAATTGATCTTCAGCTATCGCTAAACCCAACCACCATTTGGCATTATCAGATTCGTTGCTGATCAGGGTTTGATAATCGGTCTTAGCTACCGTTGTCTGCTTAGATTGCTGAGCTAACGTGGCACGATACGCCAAGTATTCGGTTTGCTTGTCTCTGTCAGGCTGAAATTCAGATAATATATTCATGGCTAATATAGGTTCATTTTGAACCATGTATAATCGTGCCAACATCAATCTCAGATCACCTGTGAAAGGTTGCAATTCAATACCTTGAACAAGTAACTGCCTAGATTGCATGTAATTACCTTGTGCGAAAAGCAATGATGCTAACCTTTTCCTTGCTTTAACATTATCTGGTTCAGCTGCCAATAATTCCTGTAATAAGGAACGTGCTAAGTCGCGATCATCATTATTGAGGCTCTCGGCAATGCGTTGTTTTAAACTGTCGCTGTTATTTTCCTGACGGTTGCCTGTCATGCTAAAGCTTGATGTCTGTTCTGGTGGTGTTTGGGTGTTGAGTGCGTCGCTGACTTGCACGCTTGGTTGTTGTTCTTCGGCGCTTAAATTGAGTAAGGAAACGGAATTATCTGCCACTATTTTAGGTTCGTTTGGCAATATTGCTTCGTTAACTGCAGCGTTATTTTTAAGAGGAACATCGATTGAGGGTTGAGCGGCCGCAATTTGTGACTGAGCGGGCTGTTTTATATTGGCCGTTTTGGTCAGAACCATCATCTTTTTTGGCAAAGCGGTAGATGACAAAGGTTGAGTATCGTCGGTAGCCGTAACTTTTGTATTTTTGTTTTCACCAAAGAGGTGATATTTATTTGCTAAGGCAAAAATGATAGCGGCAATGGCCAATATCAACAGTATTAATACGAATCGCTTTGATTGCTTTTTTTGAGGCGCATGATAATCAGCATTTATCTCCTGTGTTGAAGAGTGGCGTGCTTCTAAATCTTTTAGCATTTTATTGACTACACTCACAAAGCAAACCCCGACCAGCCAACATAAGTAAAACTGATAGTCATCATAACCACTAAAATGCTGATGCAGGATATGAGTAACGTGTTTTTAGTTTGAGTTGCGGCTTCGGTATCTATTATTGCGAGTTTTACATGTGATTCAGTAATTTTTTGCAAGCCTTCGCCGTAAGCTAACATTAAGGCTTTGTGGCATAAAACATTCACGATGCGTGGGGTGCCTTTACTGGCATTAAAAAGTAAAGAGCAACATTTACGGTCGAATAAATCATCACCAGGATAGCCGGCTACCGTCATCCTATGTTGAACATATTGATACAGTTGATCGGCATCCATCATTTGCAGATTATAAGAAAATGTCACTCTTTGTTTTAGTTGTCTTAATTCAGGCAAAGCCAACTTATCGTTTAATTCTGGCTGACCAAACAATACCACCTGCAACAATTTACGCGATTCGGTTTCTAGATTAGTAATCAGCCTCAGTGCTTCAATACTTTCTACCGGTAGTGCTTGTGACTCATCAATGATGAGCACTACCCCTTTATTTTCTTTGTGTATCTGTACCAGGCGTTCTTGTATACGCTGCGTAAATTCTTGCTGATCAGAATGGTCTGTTAACAACACATTTAACTCACTCGCCACTGCCCGGCGCAGTTCTGTGGGGGTTAAATATGGATTAGGAATATAGGCTGCAACAAAATGCGCAGGCAATTCATTTAACAATTTACGACAAATTAATGTTTTACCTGTACCTACTTCACCGGTGACTTTAATAAAACCTTCACCGGTTTTGAGTGCCGTCAATAACACTTGAATCGCTTCTTTATGGCTGGGTAAGCCGAAAAAGTAATTGGTGTTTGGGGTTAAAGTAAAAGGTAATTCTTTAATACCGAAGTGGTATAGATACATGATTTATTCCACGTGCAGCCAATCCGCCATTTGATCTCTACTGCGTTTTAACTCCTGTTTCCAAGTGTTTTTACCCACCACAGTTGGCTTGATCAAAATAACGAGTTCTTTTTTGACTTCACTGCTTTGTTTGTTTTTAAACAGGTTTCCTAAAATTGGAATGTCACCCAGTAGTGGTGTTTTTGATACTGAGTCTGAAATGATGGACTGCATTAACCCACCGATTACCACTATCTCACCAGATTTAGCTCGAATAACCGTATCTGATTCGCGAATATTACTTTGTGCAAGTGGAAGCACAAATTGTTCTTGGTTCAAGGTTACGATTTTTTCTTGCTCTTGGGTTTCAATTACAGAAGGATGTACATGTAATAAGACCATTCCGTCTGCAGCAATTTGTGGTGTGACATCTAAGGCGATACCTGAAAAGAAAGGGGTCAACTCAATATTAGGCACCACAGAAGTGGTACTGCTAGATATGGTACTTTGACTAGAAACATCGGTAACAAAATACTCATCATTTCCCACTTTAATCACCGCTTTTTGATTATTTATTGCGGTCACTCGTGGGCTGGATAACACCTGTACGTTGCCTTGGGTAGACAGCAGCGATAAGACGCCAGAAAAGTCTTTGTTTACAAATGAAAGGCTCGTAACATTGCCTAATGCTGCGCTAAGGCTATTGCCTATAGTGCCTGCAGTGTTAGAAAACTGGAAGTCTGTTGAGCCGCTATTCGCTAAAACTTGCCCCCAATTAATGCCCTGTTGATACCCATCGTCAAGTGCTACCTCTATAATTCTGGCTTCGAGTATCACTTGCCTTTGAATGATTTCTTCAGACACATCTAAAAAGGCTTTTATGCTTCTAATTTCTTTAGGCATAGCACGGACGGTTACTAAACCTGCTTGAGGTGTGACCATCACACTTTTCCCATCTTCTTCACCAATCATAGATTTAAGTGTCGCTAACAGCTCGGCCCAAAAATCTGTCTCGGTGCGAGTCGATATATTCGAGCCGTTGCTATTACCGCCTGAACTACCGCTGCTGCTACCTGTTCCACCTGACCTATCTGAACTACTTGATGAATTACCACTGAAGCCATTTTGAGAACGACTACCGCCACTGCTATTTCCTGCTCCTTGTGAAACGCCACCTGAGGTAATACTGGTTTGCGTTGAACCATCTCGTGTCATTAACAGGTAATTAATTGCAAAGGACTCAGTCCGCATGCCAGAAGGATAAATACGATAGATGTCTTTCTTACGCTCAATTTCATAACCGTACAGCTCAGCTACCAAATCGAATACATCGTTCAGGGCCACCTGTTTTAAATCCAGTGAGATTTCTCCCGTAACGTCTGGATGAATAGCAACACTGTATTGTGTATCTTGGACGATGCTGCTAAAAAATGCTGCCGCATCTACTTTTTGCGCGTTGATGTCGTATTTTGATTCACCAAAAAGTTGGTCAGATGTATCTCTTGGACTGGGTAATAGGGCTTGGTTAATTTCGTCAGGAACGGTTAATAAAGGCCGGCCTTGGGGGGATGGGTTCATCACAGACGGAGTGGTTTGTTGGTCTTCTTTTTCGTATTCGGCAATCGCAGAGTCTAAGGAGCGAGCCACTGCTGACGTTTTGTGTTGGCTTTGGCATGAGTAAATAGCCAAGGTGATGCTAAAAAGTAGAAATTTCTTAAAAACCATTATTGATGTCTTTTTTAATGTTGTTGTTATTGACAAACAGTGTGAGTGAACCATCTGAGCCATCCATTATAACGTGATTTTTACTGATTAAAATCACCTTATATCCTTGTACTTGCTGCCCTTCTGCAAAACTGACTCCATTAATAATTGCTTGCTTAGTCTGATGGCTATTGATAATGGCGGTTAATTTGAGAGCCATGTTCTTAACTTTTTTTGAGTCTTTGCCAGTATTAAATATCGATGTATTTGTGCTAGGTTTAGTCGGATCTGTCAACGTGTTTGCTTGAACGTTAGTCAAACACAGGCACAATAATAATAGTATCTGTTTCATCTGCCCTTAACCTCCTATAAAAGCTTTATTGGTACTGAGCGTGTATATCTCTAATTCGACACGTGCAATTGGGTGCTCGACGACTGAATAATCAAATTTTTGCCAATAAAATTGCCAAGGTAGAGATTCAAGCGTTTCTAGATAGCGTTGTATATTTTTATAGTTTCCTTCAAACACAAATGTGACTCCGTGACGATACAAAGCTGTTACTGCCTTTTTGTCCGCTTCTGATACTCTTGATGATACGGGAATAGGCGCAATAGACTGTAATTCAATTAACGTGAGCCCCTTACTTTTTGATAACACACTTTCTAACATACCTGCCATTTTATTAGCCGGTACTAAATTTTCAGTTACTGTTTTTAACTGACCGGAAATTTTTTGATTTTGGCGTTTTAATAAAGCCAGCTTTTCAAGTAATGTGTTGTTTGGATTAGCCTTAAGCTTGTCGGTTAATGCAGCCACTTGCTGTTTCAATAAACGCATTTCTTTATCGGCACTATGACTTTTTTTCTGTAATTTTTCTGAACTCTCAAATATGGGCTCTAGAGCCAAGGTATTCATCATTAATATCACAACAATTAAGCCACTAAACAGAATTAACATTTGTTCACGTAAGCTTATATTGAGGAATTTGATTGTCAGTTGTTTGTATGTTTGACCAGCATCATTATTCATTGTAAGAGCCATTTTGTATTGGCAATACTTTACCTGTTGAAATCATAAAATTGAGTTGTTGCTCAGTATCTCGATACAGCCTGGTGTCAGAGAACTCTTGCCCTCTAAAATAATCAGTTTGCCCTAACAAACTGACCCATTTGGGAATGATAGAAGAATCGTCTGCTGCACCTTCAATTAGCACATTCACGCCATACAAGCTTATGTGGGTTAACCACAGATCTCTCGGGTTATACGTGGCCAGGTCTAGCATCAGTTTTGAAAAACTGTTTGATTTTAGACTCTCCTGAACAGATAAATTATCCAACACAAGTTTTTTAAAATTAATTGTTTGTTGATTTTCTTCTATTTGTTTTAAGAGTGCTGGGTCCATATTTTGATTATCTATTGCGAGTTGTAGTTGTTTTAGTAATATCTGTTGTTGTTGTTTTGTTTGTTCAATATTGGCCATCTCAGATTGCAAATTTTGCTGTTTATAAGCCATATTAAAATACAACAAACTACCAACAAGTAAGGCCAATGTCCAAGTCGCAATCACACTCGTCAGCGTTAGCAGCTGTAATTTTGGATGAAACTCTGGATGATAAAGATTAACCATATTCTTCATTATACAATCGAACTCGCGTTATGCAGTGCTGCGCCTAAACTAGCATAGCTGGATGGTGTAATAGGTATTTCATCAGCCTTCGTCACATCAGGTATGAATTTCTCCACTGAAATAAAAATGACTTCTTTGATTAGGTCAGCGAGTGACTCTTGATGAATGGTGTCTAAAGATATATAAACTTTTTTAATAGGTGCTTGTCGTAATTGGCTCTCAAAATAATCCATGGAGCGTTGAATTTCCAAACTTAAGTTATCAACAATACCCATTTTTAATTCTTCTGGTGAAAAGTTTGCCAGGTTTTCATAACCGCGTAAACGTCGAGAAAAGAACAATTGTTTACGCTTCACAATGTTCAAAATAAGTTGCCCACTTTCCTCTTGCTTTAAGGTAATAATGGCATCTTCACTTGATGTTAAAAGATTGCAGATTGCCAATTCTGCAATTCCTATGGTATTCAGAACTAAACCCGCTTTTATTACACCATTGCGGATTTCTATAATGTCTTGCTTGTTAACAGCCACCACATTTAATTTTTTGACCAAATGTGTTGCTGGCGGATCAAAATAATCAATCACCAGTTTTTCCTCACTGACCAATTGATCTTTAACCGCCCATTGCAAAGCTTGGTTTAACTCAGCGTCCTCTACTGCAGGTCTGTCAAGCTGAAGCAGCTGATACTTTGAAATAGATAACGCGATATGACATTGGGTATTAGACAGATGATTACTTTCGACGTAATTTTTGAGTGTGGTTTGCCAATTATCGATTGGTGCAGAGTGTTGCTTTATCCAGTTAAGCTCGCCTTTAACTTTTTCTAAGGTGGATATGTTAACGTTGTTGACGCCTATTTCTATCCCTACGGAATGAAATTTTGGGGCCTTTTTGAATAGGCCTTTAATAAATGTGCGCCAACCAATTTGCATTTCACAAGCTTTTTTAATGATGAATTGCACTATTACATCAAAAAACCATGTAAAGAGCCAGTATTATATGATTTATTGGTAGGAAGTTATCTGCTAAGCAAGTGATTTATATGGTTAAAAAGTAATTTAGTTTGATTTTTTTTAAAGTACTCAATCAAAGAGTGTATTGAATGCATAACACTCAAGCTCAGATAGACTGAGCTTGGAATCTGTTGGTACACACCCAAAAATGCGTTATTTATACATACTGTTGAAATAATTAATACTTTCAGGAACTTGAGACATCACCCTGGATGATTCATCTTCAATAAAGAAATAGCGGATCCCTTGTTTTTTGGCTTCTGCAATCACAGACGCTATACCCACATCTCCTGTACCTAAGATAACATTTGATTCAACATCTGCTTTACCATTGGATGTATTTTGTGTTCCTTTTTTACGATCCTTTAAATGTAGAGACAAAAAACGACCTGGGTATTTTTGTAAGATTTTAGTGGGATCCATTCCACCTTGTTTCATCCAAAAGACATCCATCTGAAACGCTGCGTGTTCAACATTTTCAAGTATGTAATCTAACAAGGTTCCTTTTCCATGTGGCATAAATTCGTATCCATGTGCATGATATTGTAGGGTGATACCATTTTCTTTTAACAACTTGCCGGCTTTATTCATGACCTCAACGGCTCCTTTGGCATCCATGAGACCAAAACCTTTTTTAGCATCGTGTGGTATCCAATAAAATGTTGCAAAGCGACTGCCAAAGTATCTAGCTTTGTAAACGACTGCCATGGGGTTGTCGCGCAGTTCTTCAAATGAAGCATCTACGCTGACAATTTGTAGATCATTTTTTAGTAATTGGTTTCTATACTCTTCAACAGGGTGTCCATATAAAGCCCCTCCACCTTCAACTACTTTTATCCCCCACTGATTAATTTGGCTAAAGGCCTCGGGTAAATTTTGCTCCATTTGCTTTCTTACGCTATACAACTGTAAACCTAATTCATGGGCAAACGTTACAGAAGACAAACTCATTGCAATAGGCACAACCAAAGCTGCTCGTAAGCTGCGTAATAGTGAAGTTTTTCTAATCGTTGTAACCATATTTTATACCTATCCTTTGTGTTGCTGAGTCATGATTTACGGCTAATGAGCCATTTACCAACAATAAATTAACATTAATATGCCATTTGTGCGGTGAACTTGAATAGAACAAATCCTCCTATGTATGCAATAATTTCGGCGTCGTTCTTTTTATGGTTGCAATCATATGTTGGAAAATACAAGTCATCAACAATACCCATTTCTCCAAGATGTGATTGGTATTGAGCAAATCCTTAGCATGTTTGATCTGCTAACGGATGTGATTTTTTGGATTAAAGACACCGAAAGTCAAGTAGTCTTCGCCAATAAGAGGTTTGTTGAGCACATTGGTATGCATTCACTTAATCAAGTCTTGGGTAAGTCAGATTACGCATTTTTTCCGCCTCATATAGCCAAACAATTTATTACTGATGATAAAAGTGTCATGGGCGGCAATGTGATCACTGACCGCTTAGAATTGAACATCCTTAAGTTTGGCGAGTTTGCTTGGTTTTCAACCTCGAAGAGGCCTTTATTGGATCGTCAAAATAACATCATCGGTTCTTATGGTTTTACACGTTTGTTATCTAAGGCATCACAGGTGTTATCAAGCATCGATGCCATAAAGGTACCCGTAGAATATGTGCGTGAAAATTTTCATCGAAACTTGAAAATTGAAGAATTAGCAAAACTTGCCTTTATATCAGTGAGTGCATTGGAAAGGCGTTTTAAAAAGTATTTGTCTAAGACCCCCAAACAGTTTATCAACGAAATTCGTTTAGAAAACGCCCGTAGAATGTTAATTGAAACGCGTTTACCCATTGCCGATGTAGCCTATCGATGTGGTTTTTCTGAACACAGCTATTTTAGTCGTCAGTTTCGTTTAATGTTTGGAATTTTACCGTCCCAATTAAGAGAAAATATGCAGCAAAACACAATTGACAATCAACTTGTTTGAACATGAATTTGCAAAAGTTATCATAGGCTTAAATGAATAATATGATGCATCTAAACTAAAAATCTTACATTTAGTGTATTGGAATGCAGTGAACCATGATCTAAAATCCAATGAAATTTCATCTTAAATTGTTACCTAAGGGGTTTCTTTGAACCTAACTATGACTTATCTCGCATTAATCCTATTGAGTACAGCGGTTTTGGGCCAAAATGAAGAACAAAAAATAGAGCGGATCACTGTGACAGCCACACGCACTGGTCAAAATATTTTAGATGTAGCTGGCAACATCAGTTGGATAGACGATGAAAGTTTAAGATTAATTGAGCAACAACATATAAATCAAGCTTTGGTTCGCATACCGGGTGGTTGGATAAGTCGGGGTAATGGCCAAGAACACCTTACTGCCATTCGTTCACCGGTTCTGACCGGTGCGGGTGGGTGCGGTGCATTTTTTATCGCTCAAGATGGACTGTCGTTACGTGCACCAGGATTTTGTAATGTTAATCAATTGTTCGACGCGAATACCGAACAGGTATCGTCCCTTGAAGTGTTACGTGGCCCTGCTAGTACTATGTATGGCTCTAATGCAGTGCATGGAGTGATTAATGTGCTAACCCCTAATCCTTTTGATACCCAGCAATCAAATTTTTCCTTGAGTATAGGGCCTCATGATTACTCCCGCGGCATGTTTAGCGTGTCTACAAAAACCGAACAACATGGTTTTTTATTCTATGGTAACGTCACAAAAGATGGCGGGTATTTACAAGACAGTGGTTTTGGTCAACAAAAATTTAATGTGATACATCAATACCAAGGTGGAAAATGGCAGATTAAGAATGTACTGGCGATCACTAATCTGAATCAAGAAACGGCTGGTTTTATTAGTGGGTTCGAGGTGTATAAAGACGCGGTATTAAAGAGGCAAAATCCTAACCCTGAAGCATTTCGTGATAGTCAGTCGATGCGCGTTTATAGTCAAATCAGTTATGTTGAAAACGACACCACAAGCTTTAGCATTACACCTTATATCAGGTCGACCGACATGCAATTTTTACAGCATTTTCTTCCATGGCAACCCCTTGAGGAAAACAGCCATAACAGTGTTGGTGTGCAAGCACAATTCCAAAAAGATTATGGCGACCTAACTTGGTTAAGCGGCTTTGACGTCGACTTTACTCAAGGGCAATTGAGAGAGACGCAAGCTGATGCATTTTCGCCTACTTTACCCGCGGGTATTCATTATGATTACAAGGTGAATGCAAGTGTATACTCCCCTTTTGCTCAACTTCAATGGGCAGCCACACAGCAATTGATGCTGAGTGCTGGAGTGCGTTATGAACATACCCAATATGATTATGATAATCGTTTAAGTACAGGTAGTGCATGCGAACAAGGTATTGAAAATTGCCGGTTTACTCGCCCTGCAGACCAAATAGTCGATTATGATGAATGGTCTTATCAAATAAAGGCAAACTATGCCTTAATTAAAAATAATCGACTCTATGCGCAATTTTCTACAGGGTATCGTGCACCTCAAACCACAGAGTTATTTAGACTCCAAGCCGGCCAAACAATCGCAGAACTTGATGCTGAAAATATCAATTCAATTGAACTAGGTTTAAGAGGACAGGTTGAGTCGTTATTTTATGATGTGACCTTATTCTCTATGCACAAAGATAATTTTATTTTTCAAGACACAAATAGGCAAAATATTAGCAATGGTGAAACGTCACATCGGGGAATAGAGCTGGCGATAAACTATCAGTGGCAGTATTTTTATGTGTCTGCCAACGGCACCTTCGCTAAACATCGGTATGACACAAACTTGACGTTAAGTCGGATCAATATCCAAGACAATGAAATAGATACCGCACCAGAACATATGGGTAGTGTTCAACTAGGTTGGCGCTCTGATTCAAGTGAGTTTATAGAGCTGGAGTGGGTGCATCAAGGTAACTATTATCTTAACCCAGAGAATAGCTCGGAATATAGTGGCCACAACTTACTCAATCTTCGCACGGGCATAAGATTAAGTGAAAGACTAAATATAGGCGTCAGAGTCAGCAACCTGACTGATGAAGATTATGCCGAAAGAGCCGACTTTGGGTTTGGCAGCTATCGATACTTCGTAGGCGAGCCTAGGGCTGTGTATGCCACGGTTCAATACAATTATTAGGCTTATATTTTAAATAACCCAACGAGAGGTTATCTATATTGCTAAGTGCCTCTGGTTCATTGAATAAGCTAATTTGGGTGAATTCGATACTGACTTCAGTCAAACTTTTAGCCACCGATCCTGGCTGTATATGTTTGGCAGTTATAATGTTGCCAGACAAGCTTGCCACCTTTTTAAGCATTTCGCAGAGCATTACATTGAGAAGGTTATTGGTGTGATGACGATTAAAAGACTCATCTATTTCAAGTCATCTACGTTCCGTTCCATTAGATGCTGAATAAAAGTCGTTTACACTCCAAAATTAGCGATACAGGTTTTACCCTGATGTTTTCAAGCCATGAAAAAAGCCGCTAAATAGCGGCTCTTTAAAACATTTTTCAACATTTAATATTTTGTCTGTAATTAGAACGGAATATCGTCATCAAAGTCAAAATCTGGTTCAGCCATAGGCGCAGGTTGCCCTTGTGCGGGTGCTTGGTTGAAACCTTGATTGGGTTGTTGGGCCGCACCTTGAGCTGGCGGTTTTTGATATTGTTGCCCTTGCTGAGGTGGTTGTTGATAGCCTTGCTGAGGTGCCTGTTGATAACCTTGATTGGGTTGCTGTTGAGCACCTGCAGGACGTTGCTGCCCTTGAAAGCCACCTTCAGATTGACCACCACCTTTACTGCCTAACATTTGCATTACACCATTAAATGGGTCTAAAACAATTTCTGTGGTGTATTGATCTTGACCTTCTTTGTTCTGCCATTTTCGGGTTTGAAGTTTACCTTCAATATACACCTGACTACCTTTACGCAAATATTCGCCAGCAATTTCAGCTAACTTGCCAAACATGGATACGCGATGCCATTCAGTCTTTTCCTGAATTTGGCCACCTTGATCCTTCCAACTTTCTGATGTAGCTAAAGTTAAATTGGCTACAGCTTTGCCATTTGGGGTATATCTTACTTCGGGATCTTTACCTAAATTACCCACTAAGATTACTTTGTTTACGCCTTTGCTTGCCATTTTTCCTCCTAATTACTCTTTTAAATTCAGCACAAGTCGGGCTTGTTGAATATCGAAATATTGCTCTGCCTTTAAGTACATAACTTGTTCATTCGGAACAACCGTGATATCCACGACGCCGTCTAATTCAGAAAGCTGCTGTAAAGCCAGACTTGTTGTTTGTTTATTTGTGTTAAGTGTATAACGTTTTAGTCGATTCGTCGCCTTTAAACCTCTCATCAACAACAACCAAATACAACATAAGATACTGGCTAAACCAAATACCCATTGAATGCCTAACAGCTCGCCGATACTGCCAGATAACACGCCACCTGTAAAAGCACCGAAAAATTGAAAACTGGCATACACCCCCATGGCTGAGCCTTTTTTGCCGGCCGGGGCGATATTTGAAACCATCGCGGGGAAATTTGCTTCGAGATAGTTAAAGCAGGTAAAAAATAAACTCACCAATAACATCAAGTAAATAATCGAATTTTGCCCAAATATGAGTAATGCAAAAACTATTGCCAACCCAGCAACGCTGAATTGCATGACTGCTTGCTGCCGTTTTGCTGCAAGAGCCATCAGGCCAATAAGACCGATAACAGAAGTGACTAAAACTATTGAGTATGCTTGCCAATGTGTGGCAAGTGGCCAATTAAGATCGACTAGAAATACCGGTATTTGCACAAAGAGCAGAGTGATCAACATATGTAATAGCAACACGCTGATATTGAGACGTATTAATTGAGGGTGCAAAAATAGGTTTTTTATATCGTTAATAATTGGAAGGGTATCGCCTTTAGGCGCAATGTTTTTTGCATTAGGCACCACAAATAATACCAGAAAAATGCATAATGGAGCCAAGATGCCCGTTAGCAAAAAAATACCACTAAGACCGAATTTACTCGCAATAATAGGGCCTAAAAGTAAGGCTAAGTAAAAAGAGAAGCCAATAGAAATACCTATAATAGCCATCACCTTTGGCCGTTGGCTTTCACGGCTTAAATCTCCAGCCAATGCCATGATGGCTCCAGCTATTGCGCCGGCACCTTGAAGAAAGCGACCCACTACAACCCAAACCAGAGTATCAGCAGTGGCTGCCACAATACTGCCAATAGCAAATATTACTAACCCCCCTGCAATAACTGGCTTTCGGCCAATTTTATCTGATAGAACCCCCATGGGTATTTGCAGTAATGCTTGAGTCAAACCGTAACCACCTATTGCTAGCCCAACAAGAAAGGCTGAATAATCTGGATAGTTTTTGGCGCTAATGGCTATGACTGGCATCACCATAAACAAGCCAAGCATGCGAAGCACATACACAAAGGCAAGAGAAAAGGCGCTGCGAAGTTCAGTAGAATTCAAGGTTTAATCTAATAATGAATAATGAAAATATAAAACAAAAATAACGCCTTATTCTAGCATAGATTATTTTTTGACAAACAATTTAAACAATATTTTTGATTGATTACGTTGTGCTTACAAAAAGATAATCTGTGTGACCATAGAGCTAGTTTCAAGAGTGTGTAATACTTCTTCTTTTGGATCCGATAAAAGTCAAAAATGGATAGAATTGAAGTACGCGGTGCTCGCACCCACAATCTCAAAAACATCGATCTGGATATACCCAGAGACAAACTAACCGTGATTACAGGGTTGTCTGGATCGGGTAAGTCTTCTTTGGCTTTTGATACGCTTTACGCAGAAGGTCAAAGGCGATACGTCGAGTCCTTGTCAGCATATGCCAGACAATTTTTATCGATGATGGAAAAACCTGATGTGGATCATATCGAGGGTTTATCGCCAGCTATTTCCATTGAGCAAAAGTCTACTTCGCATAATCCTCGTTCTACTGTGGGAACCATTACAGAAATTTATGACTACTTACGTTTGTTGTATGCACGGGTAGGAGAACCTCGTTGTCCTGAGCATCATGTGCCATTAGATGCACAAACAGTCAGTCAGATGGTCGACCGTGTGTTGGACATGCCCGCTGATTTAAAGTTGATGTTACTGGCTCCTGTGGTTCAAGCCCGTAAAGGTGAGCACCTTAAAACCCTTGAAAACCTTGCTGCTCAAGGGTTTATTCGCGCAAGAATAGACGGTGAAGTGTGTGATTTGTCGGATCCCCCCGAACTCGACTTACACAAAAAACATACCATTGAAGTGGTCGTTGACCGTTTTAAAGTGCGCGAAGATTTAACACTTCGTCTAGCAGAGTCTTTCGAAACTGCCTTAAACTTGTCTGGCGGCACTGCAAAAGTTGCTTTTATGGACGAACCTGAGAGGTTAGAGGTAGTTTTTTCTTCTAACTTTGCTTGTCCACACTGTGGATATAGTATGGCTGAGTTAGAGCCACGTTTGTTTTCCTTTAATAATCCTGCTGGAGCCTGTCAAAGCTGTGATGGTTTAGGAACAAGGCAGTTTTTTGACCCGCATCGTATTATCGCCAATGACGAAATTAGTTTATCGGGTGGGGCGATAAGAGGCTGGGACAAACGCAGCTATTATTATTTTCAGATGTTGCAAGCTGTGGCTGATCATTACAAGTTTGATTTGACGGTGCCCTTTGCAGAGCTCGATGAAAAAGCCCAAGACATTGTGTTAAACGGCAGTAAAGGCACATCGTTAAAGTTTAAATACATTAACGACCGTGGCGACATTATGGAACGCAAACATCCATTTGAAGGGATTATCCCGAATATGGAACGACGCTACAAAGAAACAGAATCCAACGCGGTACGTGATGAGCTTTCTAAATATTTGAGTCAACAGCATTGTTCAACCTGCTCTGGCTCGCGGCTTAGACTGGAAGCCAGAAATGTATTTATCGGTGAAACACCTCTTAATGTCATTACCGACATGTCGATAGCCGATGCTTTGGCGTTTTTCGCTAATCTTACCCTCACCGGCAAACGTTTAAAGATTGCAGAAAAAATCTTTAAGGAAATCAACGATAGACTAACCTTTTTAGTCAATGTAGGGCTAAATTATCTATCCCTATCACGCAGCGCTGATACGTTATCTGGAGGTGAAGCCCAGCGGATCAGGTTAGCCAGTCAAATAGGTGCTGGGCTAGTGGGAGTGATGTATGTTCTTGACGAACCCTCTATTGGTTTACATCAACGTGACAACGAAAGATTATTGGAAACCCTTGTCCATTTACGTGACTTAGGTAATACAGTTATAGTGGTTGAGCATGACGAAGATGCGATCCGAGCTGCCGATTTTGTGTTGGATATTGGCCCCGGTGCTGGCGTGCACGGTGGCGAAATTGTGGCTCAGGGCACCATCGAAGATATTAAAAATAGTGAGCGTTCGCTAACAGGAAAGTACCTGTCTGGAAGAGAAAGAATTGAAATACCAGCTAAGCGAACCAAAATTGATCAAGACAAATGGGTGGTGCTAACAGGGGCCACTGGTAACAACTTACAAAATGTGACTTTAAGAGCCCCATTAGGGTTAATGACATGCGTGACGGGCGTATCTGGTTCAGGTAAATCCACGTTGATTAACGATACCTTTTATCGCATTGCCCATAGAGAATTAAATGGTGCGACCACAGGGGAGCCTGCACCTTATAAAACGATTACCGGCATGGAGTTTATGGACAAGGTAGTGGATATTGACCAAAGCCCTATTGGCCGAACACCACGCTCTAATCCTGCGACTTATGCGGGTATTTTTACACCAGTACGTGAATTGTTTGCTGGCACACAAGAATCCAGATCTCGTGGTTATAAACCCGGACGGTTTAGTTTTAATGTCAAAGGTGGACGCTGTGAAGCATGCCAAGGCGATGGGGTTATTAAAGTTGAAATGCACTTTTTGCCTGATGTATATGTGCCTTGTGATTTATGTAAAGGCAAGCGTTACAACCGAGAAACGTTGGAGATCCAGTATAAAGGGTTGAATATCCATCAAGTGTTAGATATGACAGTAGAAGAGGCTCGCCCTTTCTTTGATGTTATCCCGGCCATTGCTCGTAAATTACAAACTCTTATGGATGTGGGTTTATCTTATGTACGTTTAGGTCAAGCTGCCACTACTCTGTCGGGTGGTGAAGCACAGCGCGTCAAGTTAGCTAAAGAATTATCCAAACGAGACACAGGCCAAACCCTGTATATTTTGGATGAGCCAACTACAGGTTTACATTTTCACGATATCAAACAGTTATTGCACGTTCTGCATAGATTGCGTGATCATGGTAATACAGTTGTTGTGATTGAACATAATTTGGACGTGATAAAAACGGCAGACTGGGTAATAGATCTTGGCCCTGAAGGTGGCTCTGGTGGTGGTCAGATTGTAGCCCAAGGGACACCTGAAGATATTTGTCATGTAGAAGAGTCGCATACAGCACGTTTTCTCAAACCATTATTGCAACACCCTAGATGATATTTTATGTTTAGTGAGGAGTTTAATGTTCGTTTTTACGAAACAGATGCCCTCGCTCATGTGAGTAATACTGTTCTAGTGGGATGGTTTGAAAGTGGTCGTGAGCCTATTTTTAAACTATTTAATCCTGAATTGGATTTACAAAATTGGCCCCTTATTTTAGCCAGTTATAAAGTAGACTTTTTAGAACAGATTTATTATGGACAAAAGGTGCAAGTTAGCACTTACATCAGCCGAATAGGCACTAGCTCTTTTGATGTTTATCAGGAGTTGTGGCAGCAGCAAAAAAAATGTGCAACGGGCACAACCACTATGGTGCATTATGATTTTCAGACAAAACAAGCTGTAGCAATTAATGAAGATATAAAAGCTGAACTGTTGGCTAATATTTACTCACAGTAGCAGTGTTTTTTATGAGCTAAATTTAGCTAATCAAGCAATTCACGTGCAGCTATCATCGCTTCTTTAGTGTGACTTTGGATTTCGTCAACATGGTGACTGATTATTCTAGCCGCATTTTTTCAGCCACATTTTCTGACTGCCAGTGTCGCGAGCAATGAGTTGGTTCATGCTGGCGATATGGCTAGTTGTTTCAGTGATATTAGCTAAAATAGCATCAGCCTTATTAGTGGTTTCAATGCTGATTGCTGACTTGGATAGTGTGGTCAAAACAATGTATTCATTCTATATTTTTAGTGCTGAGAAAGTGGCAGTACCTAGATATATGAAAAAGGGCTTTCACTGTTAAGCGATTAACTATACTCGTTTTTAACCATCATAAGGGCTCACACTGATACCTACTAAGGAATATCCTACAGTCGCCAAATCACCTTCCCAACCATCTGTGGATAAGGTTCCGGTGACCCAAACCGCGTCATATAAATTTTCTATCGGTACGGCTTCAGAAAACTTCACGTAAACTATTTGATTGGCAGGCGGTGGTGGCACATGTATACAGGCACCAAAGTACGGTACTAACAAAAATTCAGTGGTGGTTTGGTTGTCGCCCTCAATAGGCACTACAAATCCTGGTATTTTTACTAGCTTGCCATTTAGTCTTTTGACTATAGGTGCATCAAGTCCCATTTGCAGCATACTGCCATCGTGACTCAAAGGTGTGTCGGGGGCTTGATAATCTGGCGGCACCATGTCTTCCCAAAACAGCTCAAGTGGCTCTTGGGCTGAAATCATTTGGCTGAACAAGACCAATATGAAACATGTTGCATTGATAATTTTTATCATAAGTTTTTACTTACCTGAATTTGATTAGCCCAATATAAAGGGTTTTCACTTTTTTGTTATCTATACATGGAACATTCAGCATTAAAAATAAGGAATAAACTATAAATTCTCCACCGCTATAATTACTTTGCTATGTAAAGTGGTCAAGGGATAACAACCATACTGCACCAGCAATGCTGGTTTAACCATAACAACAGTGTGATGGCTATATAATATGTCGATAATCAGCTTTATGTAGACTTATTGCCATTTAACTATTATTGCATCACTCATAAATATAAAGAGCAACCCAATATACTATTTAGCCAATGCTCTGCTGCTACATGTTCTACCGTTGACATGTCCAATTTTGAGCGCAAGTAGTCCATGTAATAGATAGTTATGGATCAGATAGTTATGGATCAATCACAGGCTAAGATAGTCAATGAAGGCATTCTTGATTTTTTAAGATAGATAAAGCAGGTTAAGTGATTAGCTAGGGACAAAAAGGCCGGTCAACACCGGCTTTCTTTAATTTAATCATTTTTAAACAAAGTTAGAAGGCAGGTTTAACTTCTGATTCTTCATATAATTTAACACTGTTGACTAACTCGGCTTTAGCCGCTGCTGCATCTTCCCAACCTTCAATTTTCACCCATTTGTTAGGTTCTAAATCTTTGTAATGTTCAAAGAAATGCTGAATTTGATGTTTTGTCAGCTCAGGAATGTGATCAATATCAGTAATGCCACGATAAATTGTTGATAACTTATCAGCAGGTACTGCAAGAATTT
>Ga0209712_10000437_pt1 | contig 37646 bp, 40 predicted proteins | sample ArcOceMetagenome_FD_187443 | JGI IMG/M metagenome (GOLD analysis project Ga0209712, IMG submission 187443) | Marine eukaryotic phytoplankton communities from Arctic Ocean - Arctic Ocean - Greenland ARC118M Metagenome (SPAdes) (version 2) | ecosystem: Environmental > Aquatic > Marine > Oceanic...
ATTAAGTATTAAAGACCAAAGTCCTTCACACCATCCCATGGCCTAAAGTCCTAAAAAGACATTATACCATTTCATGGGACCATAGTAGAGTAATCTTTTTTAAATTTTTTCAGGAATTTCATTGGACTATAGTAGACTATGCCCTATAATATAATAAACAAATAGTTTATCAATAGTATGTGCTTGTCTACTATAGTCCCATGAACTTTTATACGACATATTAACTAATGCTTTAAGTAGAAATCTATTACAGTCCTTCATAGCAGTAATATTTACGAGAATAAAATGTACATGCTTGTCTACTATGGTCCCATGAACTTTTATACGACATATTAACTAATGCTTTAAGTAGAAATCTATTACAGTCCTTCATAGCAGTAATATTTACGAGAATAAAATGTACATGCTTGTCTACTATGGTCCCATGAACTTTTATACGACATATTAACTAATGCTTTAAGTAAAAACCTATTTTGCTCCCTCGTAGCGGTAACATTTACGAGGATCAAATATATCTGGTTTCAACTCAAAATCATCCATGTTTGATACAAACTCTGACTCTAACTCTAACATTCTCTCTAAAGGCTTTCCTACAATGTCTTGTTTCATACGTGAAAACATTAAATCTTGTGCTAAAGTGTTCATAAAAGGACTACAGTACACTTCTGCTGCTATTTTATAAAAAATGTCTACGTCATTTGGATGAAGCATTACACAATCATGTAAATGATTTATTTTTTTAACTGTTTGCTTGTAAAACCTATGAATAAACATACGCATAATTGATGCGTCTATTGAATGAATAAAATTAGGTCTAAAACTTAGTCTATGTTTTAATTTTCGAGTACGTATTGAAGATTTTGTTGGGCCTTTTACTTTCATTTTTAATTTATATCGGTCGTGTGTCCCAGAAACCTAATTATAGTAGTTCTTTCTTAACTGTTTTGAGTGATCAAAATCCCAAGACAAAATACATTTATCTAAGGTCTCTATTTTTATAAGTAGATCTTGATTTATTACTATAGAAAACGCATCATTTAATATTTGTAACTGACGTAGAAGATTTAGAAATACATATTCCATAAAATCCTTATATAAAAGACTAAAATTTGACAAAAATTTATATTCCTCCCTCGATGCAGACATCTCGTATATTTCTTCATACATACCTACCCATCTTTTTGTACGATTTAAATGCTGTTCATTGTAGAAAAAACATATTAATGCGTATTTTTGCGCTTTTCTGTTTGTCGTAACTAATTCAAAAGATTTCGATCTTTTATTAACGTCTGGTATCTTCTCTTGAATAAATAATACAGATTTTTCTAGTAAATAACTATAGATACAACAAAAAGGTCCACCTAAAAGATTGCATTTTTCAGCTAATACCTTATTTTTATTTAATATAATTACTTAAATTTGAGCTATGATGTAAATTTAAGAGTTTTCTCGTTATTAACATGTATTAAACTCATATTACAAGAATTATTTCTATTTTTGTAAATTTAATGTAAAATTTTAGTTTTAATTAATCAAGAAACTAGAAACCCAATTTTTTAGATAAGACAAAACTTTTTACATCAACTCAAAAAGTTTTAATTACACGATTTTTCTATCTATATGAAGAAAGACATAAATAAGGTGGTATTTATATAAACATAAAAGAAAACAATAGTAGAAGATTATTCTTTTCAAATTATGAATTCAATAATGTCTTCATCGTCTAGTGGTTAGGACACTGCCCTTTCACGGCGGCAACACGGGTTCAAATCCCGTTGAAGATAATATACAAAAAAACCTGAACTTATTTCAAATTCAAGAGTTTTTGTTAAAATATTTTAAATACTATAATATATATGGGAATTGTTTAAATATTTTACAATATTGTATTAGGAAAAATGACTGAGTGGTTTAAAGTGAAGATCTGCTAAATCTTTGTATAAAATTAATTATACCGTGGGTTCAAATCCCACTTTTTCCTACATTCTATGCTTAGGCAATTATAGCTCAGATGGTAGAGTGATAGGTTGTGGTCCTAACTGTCACGGGTTCGAATCCCGTTTTTTGCCCTTTTTAACAATTTAATAATGACATTAACTACAGTAAATTCTTTATTTTTCTTCAACAACTTAAATTCTTTAACATATAGTGAGTTTTTACCTATTTTAGTTTTCTTAACAATAGCAGTTTTACTATCCTTTATTTTAATAGGACTTTCTTATTTATTAGCTGTCCAAAACCCTGAAACAGAGAAACTTTCTACTTACGAGTGTGGTTTTGAACCTTATGAGGATGCTAGAAATATCTTCGATGTAAAATTTTATTTAGTAGCAATTTTATTTATAGTATTTGATATTGAGACAATGTTTTTATTGCCTTGGAGTGTTTCTTTATCTAAACTAAGTATTTTAGGTTTTTGGTCTATGATTGATTTCTTAATAGAATTAGGTGTTGGTTTTGTTTATGTTTGGTATATAGGGGCGTTAGAGTGGGATTAATATTTAAAAGTCATTTAAAGCATTAAGAGGATGCCTAAACATCAAAAAATTGGACGTATCAATACGAAATGTTATAACGAGTAATTGTTGCTGAGAGTTATAACTGTCCAAATCAGAAAACTGTGCTTAATTAAAAGCAAAATTATTTTTTTAAATAATTTTTAAAAATTTAGTGAACTGAAACATCTAAGTAACTAAATAATAAAATCAACCGAGAGTCTGTTAGTAGTGGCGAGCGAAATCAGAAAAGACTGTAAAAAATAAAAATTTTTATTTAAAAATATACTGCCATAGAAGGTGTCATACAAAAATTATATGGAGCCCTGTAAAATAAAAATATTTTTTTACTAATAGTAAAATAATACAAGTCATGTGTTGTTTGAATATTGGGGGACCACCCTCAAAGTCTTAAAATTTTTGATGATTAATAGTGTATTAGTACTGTAAAGGAAAGGTGAAATAGAATTTGTGAATTTGCAATAGAACCTGAAACTTAATGCTGATAAGCAGTTGAAGCTTTTTAAAGTGACAACGTACCTTTTGCATAATGGATCAACTAGTTTATTTAAGTGGCGAGCTTAAATTATATGTAATGTAGGCAAAAAAAAATTGAGTGTTAAAAAACATTTTAGTCTCTTAAATAAGACCCGAAACTAAGTGATCTAACCATGAGCAGGTTGAATTTTTAGCGGTAACGCTGATTGGAGGACCGAACTCGTATATGTGGAAAAATATTGAGATGACTTGTGGTTAGGGGTGAAAGGCCAATCAAACTTAGAGATAGCTGGTTTTCTGCGAAATCTATTTAAGTAGAGCATTTAAATATACTTTATTTTAAGGTAGAGCACTTAATAAATAAGGGGGGCGTAAAGCTTTACCAAATTTAATAAAACTCCGAATATAAAATAAATGAATTTAAATAGACAGACTATGAATGCTAAGGTTCATAGTCAAAAGGGAAACAGCCCTGATTATTCGTTAAGGTCCTGAAAAATAATTAAGTGAAAAAGAAAATAAAAAAATAAAAACAACCGGTAGGTAGGCTTGGAAGCAGCCATCCTTTAAAGAAAGCGTAACAGCTCACTGGTTTAATTTTTTTGTATCAAAAATGTATAAGGACTTATATTATTTACCGAAACGATAAATTATATTTTATAATGGTAGCAGAACGTTCTGTAAATCTAAGAAGAGTTATGGTGACATAATTTGGAGATATCAGAAGTGAAAATGTTGATATGAGTAGCGATAAACAATGTAAAAAACATTGTCGCCTTAAGTCTAAGGTTTCCAAGGCAAGGCTAATCCTCCTTGGTTATGTTAATCGATCCCTAAGAATTTTAATGAAAATAATATATTCGATGGGTTTTTATAATGTATAAAATATTACGTGACAATAAATAAAAATAATTTTTATTAAATGGATTTATAATAAAAGTTATTTATTTTATTCAAGAAATAGCGTAGTATTTTTGTTATAAGTATATCGTACTCTAAACCAACACAGGTAGACAAATTTAGTAAATTAAGGCGCTTGAGAGAATTGTATTGAAGGAACTCGGCAAAATGACTCCGTAACTTCGGGAGAAGGAGTAACTTTTTAAGGGAAACCTTTTAAAGTTGTCACAAAATCGGGAACAGCGACTGTTTAACAAAAACACAGGTCTCTGCTAATTTGCAAAAAGATGTATAGAGACTGACGCCTGCCCAGTGCTGTAAGATTAACGGAAAAAGTCTTGGCTTTAACCCTAATTCCCAGTAAACGGCGGCTGTAACTCTGACGGTCCAAAGGTAGCGAAATTCCTTGGCATTTAATTGGTGTCCTGCACGAATGGCGTAACGACTGTTCTACTGTCTCCAATACAAACTCAGTGAAATTGAACTCTCCGTGAAGATGCGGAGTTATTGCGGCTAGACGGAAAGACCCCGTGCACCTTTACTATAGTTATATATTGTAATAAAAAATTTTGTATGTAGTATAAGTGGGGAGTTGTTATTAAATTTTTCCATAAGGAAATTGTTTAAACTGAATTGAAATACCACTTTAAAAATTTTTTATTACTCATTTTTATAAAAACAGTGTATAATGGGTAGTTTGACTGGGGCGGTCGCCTCCTAAAGAGTAACGGAGGCGTGCTAAGGTAAGTTAAAATTGAAATATATCAATTTGAAAGCATAATAGTATATACTTGCCTGACTGTAAGATTGACAAATCGAACAGGGATGAAAATCGGTTATAGTGATCCGGTGATTCTGTGTGGAAACGATCATCGCTCAACGGATAAAAGGTACGCCGGGGATAACAGGCTAATCACCCTCTAGAGACCTTATCGACGGGGTGGTTTGGCACCTCGATGTTGGATTATCGCATCCTGGAATTGAAAGTGATTCCAAGGGTTTGGCTGTTCGCCAAGGAAGGCGGTACATGATCTGAGTTCAGAACGTCGTGAGACAGTTTGGTCCCTATCTACCGCAATTTTTAAAAATTGAAAGGATTAAACCCTAGTACGAGAGGACCGGGAAAAGCAAACCTATGGTGTATCGGTTGTTATACCAATAGCATAGCCGAGTAGCTACGTTTGTAATAGATAATCACTGAAAGCATCTAAGTGAGAAACTATCCTTAAAACTTTTTTTCAAAGACGTAAAAGATTATTACGTAATAGGTTTAGTGTGTAAGAATTGTAAAATTTTTAGCTAATAAATACTAATTTCTTTTAAATAAAATTTAAGACTTTTATGTTAAGGAAGAGCAATTGGTTGCTCGCTAGGCTCATGACCTAGAGGTTGTAGGTTCAAGTCCTACCTTTGACACTTTAAATATAGATTTAAAGACAAAACAAATTTAATTTAGAGTTATTTTAATAATTAAATTTATAATTTTATGAGTTTGATCCTGGCTCAGGATGAACGCTAATAGTATGCTTTACACATGCGAGTTGAACGGAATCTATAAGATTTACGTAGCAAACGGGTGAGGAAATGCGTAGAATTTTACCTTTTAGTTTAGAACAAAACATATTTTAAAATAAAAATAATTTATTATTTATGTTAAATCTAAATAGTGTATAAAAAAATAAAACTTTTATTTTGCTAAAAGATAAATCTGCGTAAGATTAGGTAGTTGGTTATTTAATAGATTACCAAGCCTACAATCTTTAGTTGGTCTTAGAAGGACGATCAACCACACTGGAACTGAGACAAGGTCCAGGCTAAGTATTTGGCCAGCAGTGAGGAATATTGGACAATGAACGAAAGTTTGATCCAGCAATACTATGTGAATGACGACGGCTAATTTGGTTGTAAAGTTCTTTCGTTAAAAATGATAATGACCTTATTTAAAGAAGTTTTAGTCCCGGCTAATCTCGTGCCAGCAGCCGCGGTAATACGGGAGGGGCAAGCGTTATCCGGAATAACTAGGCGTAAAGAGTCCGTAGACTGTAATATAAGTTATTTGTTAAATTTTAAAGCCTAACTTTAAAACAACATTTAATACTGTTTTACTTGAGTTTTTTACAGAAAAATAGAATTTCAGATGTAGGAGTAATTTCCGTAGATATTTGAAGGAACACCAATAGCGAAGGCAATTTTTTGGTAAAAACTGACGTTGAGGGACGAAAGTATAGGGAGCAAACAGGATTAGATACCCTGGTAGTCTATACTGTAAATTATGAGTGCTGTAATTTAAATTTTAATTTAGATTGTGTAAGCTAACGCCATAAGCACTCCGCCTGAGGAGTATAATCGCAAGATTGGAACTCAAAGGAATTGACGGGGGCCTACAACGAGTGGTGGAGCATGTGGTTTAATGCGATAATCCGCGCAAAACCTTACCAACCCTTGACATAAAAATTTAATAATTTTTACAGGTGTTGCACGACTGTCGTCAGCTCGTGTCGTGAGATATTTGGTTTATTCCTTTAACGAGCGTAACTCTTATTTTTAATTATTTACTAAAAATTTAAATCATTTAAGTTTTAGCTTTAAAAATACGGTCAATAATAAGTTGAAGGAAGATGAGAATTAAGTCAAGTCCCTGTGGCCCTTATGGGTTGGGCTACACACGTGCTACAATGGAAATCACAGTTAGAAACAAAATTTTTTATTTTTAGTTAATCTACAAAAATTTTCGTAGTTCGGATTATAAGCTGCAACTCGCTTATATGAAGTTGGAATCACTAGTAATCGCAAATCAGCATGTTGCGGTGAATACGTATCTTGGCCTTGTACACACCGCCCGTCACATGCAAAGAGTTAGTTTTGCTTGAAAATTTTAAAGTTTTTTATTTTTAACATTATAAAAAACAAAAAAATTTATTGAGAGATTAATAATTTGGATGAAGTCGTAACAAGGTAGCTGTACGGGAACGTGTAGCTGGAATAAATGAAATAGTTCAGTTGGTTAGAACGTTGGAATCATAATCCAAATGTCGGGAGTTCAAATCTCTCTTTCATTAATAACAATCAAAGTATGATAATTAATTTTTTATTTTATTTCTTTTCATTTAGTTTACTAGTAAGTTCATTAATGGTTATTTCTGTGCAAAATGCAGTACATTCTGTGTTATTTCTTGTTTTAAGTTTTATTTCTTCAGCAAGTTTATTATTTTTATTAGAGTGTGAGTATATAGCTTTATTATTTATTATGATTTATGTAGGTGCGATCGCAGTTCTATTTTTATTTGTTGTTATGATGTTGGATACTAAAACAGTTAACGTTAAAAAAGATTTGTTAAAGTATTTCCCTTTTGGGAGTTTAATAGGTATTATTTTTTCATTAGAGATTTTTTTTTTAATAGGTAAAAATTTCAAATCTAATTCTTACATTGATAGCGTTTTATTCAATTTTTACACAAATTGGTTTGATAAGTTAGATACTTTAACAGAATTAGAGTCTATTGGCCAAGTATTGTATACACATTACGTAGTTCAATTTTTAATTGCAGGTAATATTTTATTATTATCTGTTATCGGAGCAGTATCATTAACTATAAAAACTACACAATCTGCAAGGAAACAAGTTATTTTCAAACAGTTATCAAGAACATATAAGAATGTTTTAATTGTTTAATTTATTAAAATTTTATAAATGACAGTAGAAACTTTATTATTTAAAAATATTAATATATTACCAGAGTTATTTTTAGGTATTTCTTTAGTATATTTCGTATTACATGGAACTTTTTTAAGTGTTAATAAAAACTTTTATTTAATACAAACTTCTTGCATATATTTAGGAATTCTTATTTTAGGAATGGCTTCATTTCTAGTTTTTAATGATAATTTAGATGTATTAGAGATATCTATTATAAATAACACAATAAACAATGATTTTTTAAGTCTTTTCTCTAAGATTACTGTCGGAATCATATCATCGTTTTCTTTATTAATGATGTATGGGTATTTAAACGATCAGCGGATTAATCATTTCGAGTATGTGTTATTAATTTTATTTTCAGTTTTAGGGCTATTTTTGTTATGTTCCTCTAATGATTTGTTAACCGCTTATTTAGCAATAGAATTGCAAAGTTTGTCTTTTTATGTATTAGCGTCATTTAAAAAGAATTCTACATTTTCAGTAGATGCTGGTATAAAATATTTCATTCTAGGAGCATTTTCATCTAGTCTGTTTCTATTCGGGTCTTCATTAATTTATGGGCTAACAGGTAGTATAAATTTTGATGATTTTAACGATTTATTCTTTTGTGTTTTTCCGGGTAGTTCTTTGGTGTTTGTAAACATTAAAGAGTATTATGAGAATCAAGACCAAAGTATATTATTATACGCTTTAGCTGAAAAATTGTCCACTTTCAATGAAAAAGTATTATCTGAGTCAGACGCTCTTCTTTTAAAATCTGAAATAAAAAATACAAATGTTTTTGAAAATTCATCTTTAAATTTTGATAAAATAATTACCTATAATTGGATAGGTGTTCATACTATACAATTTTTTAAAAATGTACAGTTAGATATTAACACTCAATTATTAACTAAAGAAGAGTTAGATTATTTACAAAATTGGGTTTCATTCGCTGAGCCTGCTCAAGAACAGATACTCCAAGTAATAAATTTAGATTTTAGCCCTTTAACCATTAAATATGGAAACATGCTTTCTGAAAAATATTCAGAAGTTTTTTCAGGTTGGTATTTTGGTATATTCTCATTGTTATTAGCTAGTTGTGTTAAATTAACTGACTTTCAAGAGTTAGAACTTTTTGATTCAAGTTTTGATACTAATTTGTTACAGTTTGCTTTAGTGTTTTTGTTGATAAGTCTTTTTTTCAAATTGGCCATAGCACCATTTCACTTATGGTCACCTGATGTTTACGAAGGATCTCCGACAAGTTCAACTTTTTTTTTTGCAGTTGTACCAAAATTAGCGATTTTTATTTTATTAATTAGAATTTTTTATTATGGATTTTATGGTTTCATAGATAGTTGGAGATATTTTATTGTTATCATTGCTATTTTATCTATTATAGTAGGGTCTTTCGGTGGGTTAGAGCAAAGAAAAATAAAAACACTATTAGCTTACAGTTCTATTAGTCATATGGGTTACTCATTAATCGCTTTTAATTCGGGTACTTTAGAAGGACTTCAAATGCTAATAGGCTATTTATTAATTTATACTATATCAGGTTTATGTATTTGGTCAATTTTTATATTAACTAGGTTAAAAAATCCTTATGTTAGAAAACAAAATAAAGATTTAACAGATATCGTATCTTTAGGTAAAACTAATAAAATATTAGCCATTTTTTTCGCTATATCGTTACTGTCTATAGCAGGATTTCCTCCTATGATAGGTTTTTTAGTTAAAATAGGTTTGTTTTTAACTGCCATAGAATCTTCTATGTATTTTCTTGCTTTAATTAGTATTTTGTGTAGTGTAGTAGCAACTTTTTATTATATAAGAATTATAAAAATTATCTATTTTGAAAAAACAATTGTTGGTAAATTATACCACCCTGTAACTTCTCAGAAAGGTGTTGTTGTTGTAATTCTATCTATGTTATTATTATTTTTGTTTGTTAATCCTTCATTATTGTTTTTATTATCTTATAAAGTAAGTTTGTTAATCTTACCATCTTTTGTTAATCCTACATTATAATTTAGCATTTTTAGCTCAGTTGGATAGAGCATCGGCCTTCTAAGCTGATGGACATAGGTTCAAATCCTATAAAATGTTACAAATTAAATTAAATTATGTTATATATCAAAAATTTATTGACTTATATATTATTATTACCTTTATTAGGGTCGATTATCTTATTAGTAACACCTTCTATAAATAAAAATTTATTAAAAGCAATTGCGTTAAACACATCTTGTTTAACCTTTTTGCTGTCATTAATCCTTTGGATCTTTTTTGATAAATCTATTGGAACATTTCAGTTTGTTAATAAGTTTTTGTGGATCCCTATTTTAAACATTAATTTTACTATGGGTATAGACGGTATTTCATTATTTTTTATTTTATTAACTACATTATTAATTCCTTTATGTTTGTTAGTAAGTTGGAATAGTATACAAAATAATTTAAAAGAGTATTTAATTGCCTTCTTAATTATGGAATTTTTTTTAATAGGAGTCTTTTCTATCCTAGATGTGTTATTGTTTTATATTTTCTTTGAAAGTGTGTTAATACCGATGTATCTTATTATAGGTATTTGGGGGTCAAGGGAACGAAAAATAAGAGCTGCTTATTTTTTCTTCTTATATACGTTACTGGGATCTGTTTTAATGTTACTTTCTATTCTATATATATACTATCAAGTAGGTACTACTGATTACGAAGTCTTATTAACTTTCTCATTTTCTGAATTAGAACAAAAAATCATGTGGTGCTCTTTTTTTGCGTCTTTCGCTACTAAAGTGCCTATGTTACCGGTTCATTTATGGTTACCAGAAGCTCATGTAGAAGCTCCTACTGCAGGATCTGTTATTTTAGCTGGGGTTTTATTAAAATTAGGTACGTACGGTTTTATAAGGTTTTCATTTCCGTTATTTCCGAATGCATGCTTTTATTTTGCACCTTTTGTTTATGCTATGTCAGTTGCTGGTATCATTTATACATCTTTTACAGCTATACGTCAAACAGATTTCAAAAGAATTATTGCTTACACTTCAGTTGCTCATATGAATTTAGTAATGGTTGGTATGTTTAGTTTCAATATTATAGGGTTAGAAGGAGCTATATTACAAAGTTTAAGTCATGGATTTGTAGCTAGTGCTTTGTTTTTAATTATAGGTGTTGTTTATGATAGACATCATACTAGAATGGTTAAATATTATGGCGGGTTAGCACATGTAATGCCATTATACACTATAATATTTTTATTTTTTACTATGGCTAATATAGGGTTACCTGGTACTAGTAGTTTTGTTGGTGAATTATTAATATTAACAGGTTCTTTCAAAACAAATACAAGTATTACTTTCTTAAGCGCTACTGGTATGATCATTGGGGGTTGTTATTCTTTATGGTTATTTAATAGAATAGTTTATGGTAATATAAAAACACAATATATTAATCAATTTTTAGACATAAATAAAAGAGAGTTTTTCACATTTTTTCCTTTAATTCTGGGAACCATTGTTATGGGGATTTACCCAACAGTGTTTTCCGATTCTATTCATTTAAGTGTTAACATGTTAGTTGAGTTAATGTATTTTTAAATTATAATAATTATATTTATGGTATACCTTTTTGAAACAGAAATTTCAGATAAAAAAACAGTCTCTTACGCATTACAAAAAATATTTGGAATTGGAAATTTAACATCAAAAGATATTTGTAAAAAATTAGGATTTTCCAATAATTTAAAAGTTAATAACATAACAAAAGAACAAATTTTTTCATTAGTAAAATCTATAGAAAATTCACCATTAGTTATTAATAATGATTTGCGAAAAAAAAATTACACAGTCTTAAAAAATTTAATTGAAATTAAAGCTTATAAAGGTTTACGTCGTTTAAACAATTTACCAGTTAGGGGACAGCGTACTCATACTAATGCAAGAACAGCTAAACGTTTCAAAAAAAAATAAAAAGTAATTTCGTTTAAATAATATAATTGGAAAACGATAATATTGGTTCAATCCCATAATTACTTAATATGAGAAAAAACACAGTAGTAAATTCTAATGTTTATGACAAATTTTCAAAGACAGTTTCTTCAAACGATTTGAAAAATTCAAGTTTTATGGCTTCTTTTATTACAAAAACAACTAGATGGAACAGTAATTATTTATTGTCTATCGTAGATAATCATATCATACATTACCCTTCTCCGATTAATTTATCTTATGCTTGGAGTTTTGGTTCATCTGCTGGTTTTTGTTTAGTAGTACAAATTTTATCAGGTATATTTTTAGCAATGCATTATACTCCTCATATTGATTTAGCATTTAGTAGTGTTGAACATATTATGAGAGATGTTAACAACGGGTGGTTAATTAGATATATACATGCCAATGGTGCGTCTATGTTTTTTATAGTAGTTTATTGTCACATTTTTAGAGGTTTGTACTATGGTTCTTACATGCACCCTAGACAATTATTATGGTGTTCTGGTGTTTTAATATTTATATTAATGATGGGTACTGCTTTTATGGGGTACGTGTTGCCATGGGGACAAATGAGTTTCTGGGGAGCAACTGTTATTACTAGTTTAGTAACAGCTGTTCCTATAGTAGGGCAATCTATAGTAGATTGGCTATGGGGAGGTTTTACTGTAAATAATGCGACTTTAAATAGATTTTTTAGTTTACATTTTTTTTTACCTTTCATTATTGCTGGTTTATCTATTGTTCATTTAGCTTTATTACATAGAGATGGATCAAACAATCCATTAGGTGTAGATACCGGTGTGGATAAAGTACCTTTTTACCCATATTTTGCGGTAAAGGATACTTTTGCTATTTTCAGTTTTTTAATCCTTTTTGCAGGTTTTGTCTTTTATTTTCCGAATACTTTAGGACACCCTGATAATTACATCCCTGCAGATCCAATGCAAACACCAGCACATATTGTACCTGAATGGTATTTTTTACCGTTCTACGCTGTGTTAAGATCAATACCAGATAAATTAGGAGGTGTTGTCGCAATGGGCGGTGCTTTAGTTATCTTATTTTTAATCCCATTTACAAATACATCAGAGATTAGAAGTACTACATTTAGACCAATTTTCAAAATATTTTATTGGTTATTAGTTGCGGACTTTTTAATTTTAGGATGGATTGGTCAAAAACCTGTAAAAGATATTTACGTTGTAGTAGGTCAAGTTGCCACTGTTTATTACTTTTTATTTTTTTTGGTTTTAATTCCAGCAATTGGGTTAATAGAAACAAGACTTGCACATTATAAGTTTAAAAATTAAAATGTTATTGACTCCATTAGAACAATTTCAAATCATTTCTTTATTTTCTATCAAATTTTTTTGTTTAGATTTTTCTATTACAAATATGTTATTTATTAATTTCATTATGTTAGCTTTATTTAGTTTTATTATCTCTTGTATCAGCTCTAGTACCAATGCTTTAGGAGAAACTAGTTTTTTTTTAATACCAACCAGTTGGCAGGTTTTAATTGAAATGTTATATGAAACAATTTCTCAGTTATTATTTGATAATTTAAATACAGAAGGAGAAAAATATTTCCCTTTCGTTTCTGTACTATTCACCTTCATTTTGTTCAGTAATTTAATTGGGTTAATACCTTATAGTTTCACAATTACTAGTCATCTAATTGTGACTTTCACTTTATCATTAGCTATCTTTATTGGTATTAATATTATCTGTGTTAAAAGACATAAGAGTCACATGCTTTCTTTGTTTTTACCTGCGAATACTTCATTTGGGTTAGCTTTATTGTTAGTTCCAATTGAATTTGTTTCTTATATTTTTAAACCTATAAGTTTAGGAGTTCGGTTATTCGCTAATTTAATGGCAGGTCATACTTTATTAAAAGTTATAGTAGGTTTTTCTTGGAGTATGTTATTATTAGAAGATATTCTATCAGTTGCTCATGTAATACCATTATTAATTCTTGTAATACTAATGGGTTTAGAATTAGCTGTAGCAGTTATCCAGGCTTATGTTTTCACTATATTAACCTGTATTTATTTAAATGACGGTATAAACTTACATTAATTAAAGTTTACTTAAATTTTTATGTTTATTAATATATATATATCTTCTAAAAACTTAGCATCGTTAAAATTATTTACTAGTTTTATAATTAAATTAGTAAACAATAAAAAATTAACATCAAAAAGTTTAATCAAAAAGTTTCAACAAAAAAAAGAAAAAAAAATTTTTACTGTTTTAAAATCACCCCATGTGAACAAAACAGCTCAAACTCAATTTGAATACCGTTTGTATAACAAACAATTTACTATTTTTACCGATGTGCCTTTAAAAATAATTTTTTTCCTAAAGTATTTCCAAGAAAATATTTTTTCAGACACAAAATTAAAATTAAAGTTTAAAACAAATTCTTATCTTTTCCAAGCAGAACCCATAACACATTTTAAATATAGTACAGATTCTTATTTAAAATATTTAGATATATTTGGTGAGTTATGTTTTAAAAATAAAAGTTTAGATAGCTCAGTAGGTAGAGCAAAGGACTGAAAATCCTTGGGACGGCAGTTCAAGTCTGTCTCTAAACAAAAAAATAATTATGAAGAATTATTTATGGAATATGTTTGCAAATATACAAAATGGACAACTTGCTAACAAATCATTTATCTTACAAAGAAACACAAAAATTTGTTCGTCATTTCTAAATATTTTGTGGGATGAAGGCTATATTTTAGGGTATAAAGTTGACCCATTAGATGAAAAAACTATAAAAATTTTTTTAAAATATAAAAATAATAAACCTGTTATTACTTCGTTAAAAGCTTTAAGCAAACCGGGTAAAAGAATTTATTATAATTTAAAGCAACTATGGAAAATAAACACTATTGAAGGGCTATTAATTGTGTCTACAAATAAAGGTTTATTAACACTAGTTGAATGTAGAAAAAATAATGTTGGAGGAGAGCCTTTCGTTATAGTAAAATAGATATAAAAATGAATAAAAACATAATAAAAAAAAAACATAATATTAAAATACCAAAATCTATCTTTTCATGCTATTCTGAAAAGCATAGAATTCTTTTTTTAAAAGGTCCTTTAGGTCATCGTTTAATAAAATTAAAACTAAAGTTAAATATTATTGGTGAAAAAAACATTATATTAATAACAGATCAATTTTTTGATGATTATTCTGCTAATGAGAAAAAAAACACAAAATCATATCAAGGAACATATATAGCTTTAATAAAAAAAAAAATACTTGAAATTTTAAAACCTAATTTTAAAAAATTAAAATTAGTAGGTGTTGGTTATAAAGTTTTTTTATTAAAAAAAAAACAATTAACTTTATTAAGACTTAGTTTAGGGTTTAGTCATAATATTTATTTCAAAGTACCAGATGATATAAAAATAATTTGTTATAAAAATAACAAGGTCCTTATTTTAGGTAATGATTATCAAAAAGTAACTTTAGTCGCTTCAAAGTTACGTTCTTATAAGATACCTGAGATTTACAAAGGAAAAGGTATTTTATATGAAAATGAGGAATTGAAATTAAAAGAAGGAAAAAAAGTATAAAATGAAACTAAATCGAATTTATTTTAAAAAGAATAAACTACTAAAATTACATATTTTAAAATACCAAATTTATTTAACTACAATAGATAGTTTAAATAATAAAATAGTTTTAACACTAGAAAATATAGAAATTTATTTAAAAAAGTCTTTGAAATTAATCTATGAGTATCATTCTAAAAAAAAAAAGATTTTATTCGTAGGGTTTTCTTTCCCAAATAATGATATATTGTTTAATATTAAAAATAATACACCTCATACATTTATTTCAGCAAATATTTGGGTAAATGGCTCCTTATCTAATAATGGGTTAAATAGTGAAAAAAAGTTACCCGCATTAATAGTTATTTTTAATTCTACATATGAAAAGAGTATCATTAAAGAAGCACTTGATTCTAAGATTCCAATTATTTTTTTTGGTGATAGGGTAATTAATAATTATAAACAAATAATGTACACTATTCCAGGTAATTATAAAAAATTAGTTCCTTTAAATATATATAGTTTAGTACTATTTTCTATATTAAAAATTAAACAAAAAACAAAAAACTCTTTTATTCCAAAAATTCTTTTAAAAAAAAATTATAATAAAAAAAAATTAATATTTCAACAATCAAAGTATAAAAATACCAGACAACGTTATAATGACTATAAAAAAACATAATAATTATAAACCTTTATATAAAAAATTCATTTCTTTAAGAAAAAATATTTCATATAATCAAAAAATATTGAAGTTTAAAAAAAAAAAATGGCAAAAATTAATATTTTTTTTGAAAAGGTCTAATAAAACTAGAAATCAAATTTATAAAAATTTTGATTCTAATTTATATTTTATTTCCAAATTCGGGACTCTTTTCAAAAAACAGCATAAATATAATTTACAGACAAAACAAAAAATTAATTTATTTTATGGGGGTTTAACAAAAAAATATATGAAAAGAATTGTGGCTGTAAATTTAGAAAAAAATAAATCAAAATCTTTAATGTATGGTTTAGAAAATAGATTAGATAGTATTCTATACAGATCTCATTTTTCTTCAAGTTTACGTACAGCTAGACAATTAATTTCCCATGGCCATATTTTAGTTAATAAAAGTCGTGTAAAAAATAGTTCATACAAGGTTCAATTAGGGGACTATATAGAAGTTTCACCTAAAATTCATTTTTTAATAAAATTTAATATAGGAAATTCTTCGTTATGGCCTTTACCACCTAAAAATTTATGTATAAATTATAAAACATTACAAATAATTTATATACAAAATATTAACCGTATAAATTTATCAACATATTTTCCATTTTGGGTTGACTGGAATACTTTGTCTCAATATTATAAAAAATAAAATTTCTTTAGTAGCTCAGTGGTAGAGCGAGTGGCTGTTAACCACCAGGACGTTGGTTCAAATCCAGCCTAAAGAGAGTTACCTTACAAGTTATTTTAGTTTTTAATCCCACAATTCGATCTACTAACATTAGGAGCTCAAGTATTTGGATTATTATTATCCTTAGCTTTATTTTATTATTACACAATTAGTGTAACTATACCGTATTTTATTGAAATCAAAAAATTTAGAACTAAAAAATTATTGAAAAGTAATGAATTAGTTACTAATATTGATAAAGATTTAAATTATACTTTATGGTTAATTAATTATTCATATAAAAATTTTTTAAAATAAATTTTTATATTTGTTCATAAAAGGGAATATGACTCAATTGGTAGAGTGTATGCTTTGCAAGTATAAAGTTATCGGTTCAAGTCCGATTATTTCCAAAATTTACGCTCATTTGGTGAAATTGGTAGACACGTCAGACTTAAAATCTGATTCTTTTTAAAAGAGTATCGGTTCAAGTCCGGTAATGAGTAAAAAATTGTTGCCAAAATGATGGAATTGGTAGACATGCTAGGTTTAGGTTCTAGTTCTAAAAGAGTAGGGGTTCAAGTCCCCTTTTTGGTATAAAATTTGTAAAATGTGGATTTTAATAGCCGGAAATTTAATGTGCTTTTTCATTAGCACTCTTATTTATAAAATATTAATGATACAAAATTTAACTTTTTTACAATCCAACGAAAAGATTATAGGTTGGTTTTTAATAGCCTATATTCCGGAAACTTATTGTAACTTATCTGTTAAATTTTTTTTAATAAATGAAGAATTTCGTCAATTAATAACTAATTGTTTATTAGTTTCTAAAAATATTTTAAGTTTATCTTATTTAATTACTTCAGTAGAATTTATTAATTTAACTTTTACAGTTTTGTTCATTTCATTCTTATTAATATTACATTTAAAGTATTTAAGTAATATAAATATTTTACCAAATACATTACAAAAAAATAATTTTGTTCATTTTACAATACTTTTTAGTTTTAATATTAATTTTTTTTTAATTTTAAAAACATATAGCATTAAATTTTTTTCAATACCTTTTTTGTTAATATCAAATTATTTTATTTGTGATATCTCGTTAAAAAACATTATATTAGTTTTTAGTTTGATAACTATTTATTACTTATTATACACAAAATATAATTATTATAGGATAATTATATTTTTTCTTCAATTTTGTCTTTTTATAATTTTAAATTATTATTTATTTAAATTTGAAATTATTTCAAACAATAATTTCATAAATGAATTTTGTTTGAAGCAATTGTATTTTTATACTTTCATAACTTCATCTATTTATTAACTAAACGTTTAAAAATAAAAATATGCCTACAATTAACCAACTTTGCAAAAATAAAAGAAAAAAAAAATTAAAGAAAAAAACCACTCCTGCTTTATCAAACAGTCCACAAAGAAAAGGAGTTTGTCTTAAAATTTTTTTAAGAACACCAAAAAAACCAAATTCAGCATTAAGAAAATTAGCAAGAATTCGACTATCTAATGATAAAAGAGTTAATGTTTATATTCCTGGAGAAGGTCATACCTTACAAGAATATTCTACCGTATTAATGAGAGGAGGGCGTGTAAAAGATTTACCTGGAATTAAATACCATCTTGTAAGAGGTAAATTTGATTTAACAGGTTTAAATGCACGAAAAACTTCTCGTTCTAAATATGGTACTAAAAAACTTTCAAAATATTTATAAAATGATACTAAATCCAATTAAAAAAAAATTATTAACTAAATTAACAAATAACGGAAATAAATTTAATTCTGAAAAGATTTTTAAAAAATCTATTAAATTATTGCAAAAAAATTTGAAAAAAAATTATAAAGAAATCTTTAAAAAATCTGTTATAAACGCATCTCCTGTAGTCATAGTAAAACAGATAAAACGTAGACGTAAACAAATTAAGGAATTTCCTTATATAATACATAAAACATTACGCATATCTTTAGGATTAAAGTCTATGGTTAACACTGTAAAGAACAAAAAGAAAAAAAATTTTTTTTATAAGGAATTGACAGATGAATTTCTATTGACCACTGCTAATAAAAGCAGTTCAGTTAAAATCAGAAAAGACATCTATGAGAATTCCTTTAAAACAAAAAAGTACGCTAATTTTAGATGGTTTTAAAATACCAGAGTTACTTTAATTTTTACGTTTAGTAAGAGTTGAACTTACAATCTTCGGGACCGAAATCCGACGCTTTATCCAATTAAGCTATAAACGCTTTATAAATTTTCATGATTCAACAACAAACAATTTTAAAAGTTGCAGATAATTCTGGGGCAAAAACAGTAAAATGCATTAAAGTATTAGGAGGTTACAAAAAAAAATTTGCTAAATTAGGAGATGTTATTGTAGTTTCAGTACAGAACTTGCGTAATAAATCAAAAATTACATCGAAAGTAAATAAAGGTGATGTTTGTAAAGCTTTGATATTAAGAACGAAAAAAAAATTTAATATAAAAGATGGGTCTAGTGTTATTTTTCAAGAGAATTCTGTAAGTTTAATCAATAAACAAAATAAACTTATCGGAACAAGAATCACAGGACCATTGCCTAAATTATTAAAAAAGGGTAAGTTCAATAAATTTACTTCCATTTCTTCAGGATTTGTATAAAATTATTAAATGAACTATTTAAAAAACTATTATAATAATATCGTAAAATACGATTTAATAAATAAATTTCAATATAAAAACGTAAATAAATTACCTAGTATACATACAGTAATTTTAAGTTTTAATTATAAAAATCCTAAATTGAAACAATTAATTTCTTCATTAATAGCATTAGAATTAATTACTGCACAAAAACCAATATTTATAAAGTCCAATGTACCTATTATAACTTTGAAAATAAGAAAAGGTAATCCTGTGGGTTGTAAAATAACATTAAGAAATTATAGTTTAAACAATTTTCTTAGTAAATTAATGAATGAAATTTTTTGTGATCCTAAATTAATAAGAAGCCATAAAAAATTAAATCATAAAAATTTTTTGCCTGTATTCACCTTAAAATTAAAAAATAATTTAAATTTTAAGGTATTAGAAACCCATTACCAAATTTTTAAAGATCTTTCAAATTTAAATATAGTATTAATTACAAATTCAACTAATTTTTCAGAATTTTTATTTTTACTTAAGTCTTATAAAATTTTAAATAAGTAATTGCAAACGTAACTCAATTGGTAGAGTGTAACCTTGCCAAGGTTAAAGTTGAGGGTTCAAATCCCTTCTTTTGCTTCTATATGTTAACGGATAAGTGGTCGAGAGGTTTAAGGCGTTAGTTTTGAAAACTATTGTATTAAATAAATACCGTGGGTTCGAATCCCACCTTATCTTAGGTTAAATAACATAGTTGGTAATGTGTTAGATTGCAAATCTTGAAAGATCGGTTCAAATCCGGTTTTAACCTTAATTTTAAATATGATGTTAACAATAATATGTAGTATTCTTAAGATTTTAGCGATTGTAGTTCCCTTATTAATTTCTGTAGCATATTTTACTTTAGCAGAAAGAAAAATTATGGGTATAATACAACGTAGGAGAGGGCCCAATGTAATTGGATTTTTAGGTTTATTACAACCTTTAGCAGATGGATTAAAACTATTTGTGAAAGAAACTATTCTACCAAGTAACTCCAATCTTTTCATTTTTATATTAGCACCTCTATTAAGTTTTATTTTAAGTTTAATAGGTTGGGCTGTTATACCTTTATCAGAAAATATTGTAATTTCTGATTTAAATGTAGGTATTTTATATTTGTTTTCTATATCATCTTTAAGTGTTTATGGTATTATTTTAGCAGGTTGGTCTAGTAATTCTAAGTATCCTTTTTTAGGAGCATTAAGGTCCGCTGCTCAAATGATTTCTTATGAAGTATCCATCGGTTTTATAGTAGTTACTATTGCTTTATGTAGTGGATCTTTTAATTTAAGTAAAATTGTTTTAGCTCAACAACAAATTTGGTTTTTTATTCCTTTATTCCCAATGTTTGTTTTATTTTATATTTCTATGTTAGCTGAAACTAATAGACATCCATTCGATTTACCCGAAGCTGAGGCCGAACTAGTTTCAGGATATAATGTAGAATACTCTTCTATGACTTTTGCATTGTTCTTTTTAGGTGAATACGCAAATATGCTATTAATGAGTACTTTTTCTTCTATCTTATTTTTAGGTGGATGGTTGCCAATATTTAATATTTTTCCATTAAATGCTTTACCAGGTAGTTTTTGGTTAAGTTTAAAAATTTTAATTGGGGTAGTTTTTTTCATATTAACTAGAGCTGCTTTACCTAGGTATAGATATGATCAGTTAATGTATATTGGCTGGAAATCCTTTTTACCAATATCTTTAGGGTACTTAATCTTAACTACTGGAATTCTTATAAGTTTTAATTGGTTACCTTATTAATAATCTTTGAAAAAAATTTAAATATTATTAATACTTCAAACAACATTATAAAAATAGTTACGAAAATTATTTGACTAATAATGTCTGGAGGGGTCAAGAAAGTAGCTAGAAGTAAAAATCCAAAATAACATTTTTTCCTTACTTTCAAAAAAAACCTTCTATTTTTCAATTTTAAAAAGTCTAAACCTATAAAAATAGAAACGAATAAACAATTACACATTACACAAAATTTATAAAATTGTAAATAGAATGTTAAAAATTCATTAACTTTTGCTTCGAAAAAAAAATTTATTGAATATGAACTAGAATCTTGAAAACTCAAAAAAAATTTCCAACATAAAGGTAGCAATAAGTTATTTAGTAAGTAAAAGAAAAAAATGAAAAATGAAAAACTTAATACAATTATATTAACTAATTTTTTGTATTCAAATTCATACAATCCAGGAGAAATAAATATTAATATGTGATATAATATTTTAATTAAAATCATTTGACTTGTAACAAAATAACTCAATTCTATGTAAGTAGAAAAAATTTCGGTTATGTCTGTGGAAATAAAATAAAAAGATTCAGTTTTAAAGTATTGTAAAGCAGGTTTTAAACATAAAAATAATAATTTTTCCTTGTAAGTATAAGAAATGATGATAGTACTTACCCATGTAATGAAAATAAAGTAGCTTCTATTTTTAATTTCTTCTATATAATATAAAAACATTTTTTAATTTTTTTATGTTAAGAAAATAGTTCAGTTGGTAGAACAGTGGTTTCCAAAACCAAAGGTCAGGGGTTCAAATCCCTTTTTTCTTGAAAAATTATTTTTTTTTATTAAAAAATAACAAAAATTTTTTTTTTATTTTTGAAATATCACCAAATATTAAAATACTTAATAAAATAATTATAATAATTTGACCGAAACTAATATTACCCATTTTTAATAATTAAACTTAAATTATATTTTGAAACAAAGTTTTATAAGGCTTATAGTTCAGAGGTAGAACGTACCGCTCATAACGGTTTCGTCGTAGGTTCGATTCCTACTAAGCCTAAATAATATAAATAAAATCAAATGAAATTCGAACTAAAATTTTATAAATTTTATAAATTGAAACATCTTTTAAAAAATAACACATTATTTTTTATATATCACGCTAATAGTTTAAATACTAAAAACTGGAATAATTTAGAACAAAAATTAACAAATTTAAATTTAAAGTATTATAAAATACAAAATAAACTATTTGCTGAAATACTTACTAAATCAATTTTAAAAAATGTAACAACTTTAATTAACGGACCAATATTAATTGTATATCCTAAATCTAATACAATGTCGCAATTAACTTTTAAAAAATTAATTAATTTACACGCTTCTCTAAAACTTCTAAGTTTTAAATTAAATAATAAATTCTATTTATTACCGCAATTAAAAAACTTGAAAAGTTTAACGTACTTACAAAACATAATTTTATTCAAAAATATAATTAAAAGTTTAAATAAAATACCACTTTATAAATTAAAAAGGTTAAATTAAATTTCGAAATAATGTGACTTGAACACATGACTTCCTGTTCCCAAAACAGGCACGCTACCAACTGCGTTATATTTCGTTAGAAGAAAGTAGGATTTGAACCTACGATGGGAAACCCAACAGATTTACAATCTGCCACTTTAAACCGCTCAGTCATTTCTTCAAAATTAATTTTTATTTTTTAGTCTTTTCAATTTTTTAGGTCTACAACCGTTATGTGGTAATAAATTATAGCTTTTTATGAATTGTATAAAAAATTTTTCACTTAACATTGATATTACAATAGATTCGTGGTAAAATTTTGTATTTTTGAAATGGACTGCTATAGGTTTATTACCTACAAATTTTGTTTTTATTAATAATTCTTTTAATAAGGCGATTAAAACAGTAGGTTGTTTTCTTTTTTGTTTCCCTTTGAAATTAATTTGACCTGCTGACAAAGAAAGTAATAAGTTACCTTTCGTATCCACTAAATTTACTAAAGTATTGGTAAGAGACATGTTTATTATAATGATATATGATATTAATTTTGGATCATTAGAGTATAATTTAAGAGTGTTGTGTTTTTTTGTTGTATCTAAAATTAAATTTTTATTGTCATTAGAACGTTTCAAAATTTTTATGAAAAGATACAGTTTTCTTAATAAATTTTTTTCAGAATTTTTAATTGTTAGAATTTTTGATAAAAGCATAAGTATAGTTATTAAAAATAAGTTTAAGTTAAAATGGAATTGAAAAAAATAAAACCAAATACTGCTGGTAGTAGAAATTATATAAAAATAAAAATTGAAAATTTAAGTAGAAAACCTTTATTAAAAAATTGTATTGTAGGTAAAAAAAATACTGCGGGTAAAAATAATTCTGGTAAAATAACAGTAAGACATAAAGGAGGTGGGCATAAAAAAAAATATAGGTTATTAAACACTCATAAAGAAATAAATATTATCGGTATTATATGTAGTATCGAATATGATCCTTTCAGAAACGCTCCTATAGCTTCTGTATTTAATTACCAAAAAAAATCATACTTTTATATGATAGCTCCTAAAAATATAAAGAAAGGTGACATTATAAAAATAGGTAAAAACGCGGAGTTAAAAACAGGGCATACTTTACCTTTATCTAAAATCCCCGTAGGTAGTTTAATACATAATGTTTCTATGAAACCTAAACAAACAGGGATTTTAAGCAGATCTTCTGGAACTTTTTCTCAATTAATTGAAAAAACTACTTTTAGTTGTAAAATTAAATTAAGTTCTAATAAATTAATTACATTACCTTCAGGATGTTATGCTACTTTAGGTATAGTGGCTAACGAAAATTTTTTTTTAACCACGACAGGTAAAGCTGGGAGATCTAGATGGTTAAACAAAAGGCCTTCCACTAGGGGAGTTGCTATGAACCCTATAGATCATCCTAATGGGGGGGGTGAAGGTAAAAAATCAGGTCAAAAAAGATCTCCTTGGGGATAAAATTTTGTTTAAATACACAAGAATAATTAAAATTATTTATAATTTTTTATACGATATAAGAAAAATTTGTTTTTGTTTTCCTATATGACTGAGAACATTTAATCATAGTTACTGAGTGTTGACTATATGAATCTTTTCCTCCTAAATAAAAATCATCTAACCATAGTTTTATTGGTGTTTTAAAAAATTTTATTTTAGAAATTTTATAAGAATTCTTAAAAGATTTTACTTTAGAAATTTCTAGAAGGTTTGATGATCCATTTAATGGGCTTAATGAATTACTAGCAAAGAACATAAAGTTTATATAACATTTATATCTAAAAAAATTTTTACAATTATAACTTAAAGTATTATTCCACTTTTCATTACTTAAAAAATTTATTTGTTTAGAATACGAAAATAATTTTCGTATTATTTGCCAATCTTCTTTACTTTGTTTAACGGAAGATAAAAATTTAATGTTTTTTTTCAAAATCCCATCAGTAGTTAAATACATACCGTTAGACTCAAAGAAAGCGTTATTAGGCAAATTTAAATAAGTTGAGTAGTTTAAAATATCTTTATTAGTATAAATTAATTTATTGATAAATCCTGTATTTTGTTCAATAAGCATTTTTGGTAAAAAGTGTTCTGTGTTAGAATAATTTAATAATTTTAGATCTAATATTTTTTTCAAATTAGAAGAAACTTTATTTATATTTAAGCAATATAAACCTAAACTATTGGATACATCTGACATAGTTAACTTTTTAAAGTTATTTAAATAGTGAATACCTGCTTCATTTAAAGAGGTACTTAAAATATTTATATTTAAATTAATGTTGTGAAAATGATTTAAATGAACTTTTAACTGGTTTAAAACAATCTTGAATTCATTAAAATCATGTCTTTTGAAAATTTCTGATCCTATTAAAATAGTAGGATTTTTCTTATTTATCAACTCTTGGCATAAAAAATGAGAACCTTCTGATATATCTTTTAATTGATTTAAATTAGTTCCTATTGAAGTAATAGGGAATGTTAAATCAATTAAAGAGTTTAACGAAATTATTTTGAAATTACCCTTTAAATAACGTTTACGTAATTTTAAATTTAAAAAAGGACTTTCATATCGTGTATTTACCCCAATTAACATACAAATATTAGAAGAATCTAAATTAGCATTTAAATTATCTTTATCGATTGTAAAATCGGATTCAAAGTTTGGATTAGACAAATTACTTTCTATTTTTTTCAATTTTAAAAACGAGTATTTTTTTTCTAAAAAAAGTAATAAACATAAGACTTCTATACTAATATTGAAATTAAAACTTAAAACTAATCGATGTATTTTTAAAAAATGTTTGTTCAAATGATCTTGAAAATATAAAAAATAAATGATTTCATTAAAAAGTACTTTCCAAGTTGTTTTCGTTTTTATACTATTATTTGTTTCTATAAAACCTTTTAGCATCCGTTCAGGGGAAAACATTCCATCGAACGAAAATCTAGTTTTATCTGAAATCCAGCTAGTAGTATTAGAAATTTTATTAAAACCTGGTAGTATTTTTACTATCTTATTATTTTTTAAAAAAATCTGTAATTCTGTACCAAACCCATCTGAAAAGTCAATAGAATTAATATTTTTTAACTCCCAACTTCTACTTACAAATGGATAAGGTTTAGCGGTTAACGCTCCGACAGGACACAAATCTATTACATTACCTGACAATTCTGATTGAAATGTTTTTGTTACATAAGTACCTATTTCACTGTGTAACCCTCTTCCAAACATCCCCATATCCTCAACTCCAGCTATTTCGCTTGCAAATCTTACACAACGTGTGCAATGGATACATCTGGTCATTACTGTTTTAACGATTGGTCCTATGTTTTTATCTGTAACTACCCGTTTAAAATTGAAAAACCTTTTTTTCGAGAAACCAAAAAAAAATGATTGATCTTGTAAATCACATTCGCCACCTTGGTCGCAAATAGGGCAATCTAATGGATGGTTTAACAACAAAAATTCTAAAATATTCTCTCTAGCTTTTTTGACTAAAGGACTATTTGTATAAACTTCGTTGTTATTTAAACAAGACTTAGCACTCATAGCACAAGAAACTACGGGTTTAGGTGAATTTTTTAATTCTACAAGACACATACGGCAATTACCTGAAATTGACAAATTTTTGTGATAACAATAATGAGGGATAGTTATCCCTAAAGTTTCACAATATTCAATTAATGGAGCATTGTATTTCCAATAATTTTTTTTAGAATTACTACTAAATTCTAAATCGTAATTAAATTTTATGTTATTTATATGAAAATATTTCAATTATTATTAAAAAGAAAATGTAGCTTAATTTGGTTAAAGCGTCGGCCTGTCACGTCGAAGACCGCGGGTTCAAATCCCGTCATTTTCGTAAAACGATTAACTTTTAATAACTTTAATTTTATCCATTTGAATAGTATTTTTTAGCTTATAATAAACTGTTAATATGGCTAAACCTATAGCTGACTCGGTTGCTGCTATAGTAAGTATGAAAATAACGAAAATATGACCTACAATATCATCAAGGTAAATAGAAAAAACAATAAAATTTAAATTAACTGCTAATAACATTAACTCAATCGACATAATAGTAATCAAAATATTTTTTCTGTTTAAAACTAACCCTAAAACTCCAATTAGAAATAATAAAACTACGGTATTTAAAATATAATTTATATTAGTTAATATCATATATATATAATTTTTAAGATGGGTACACTGAGGTTCGAACTCAGGACCGGTGGATTAAAAGTCCAATGCTCTACCTAACTGAGCTATATACCCTTCAATTTTGTAAATAATTATTTACAAAATTAATACAAATTATAATGCAAAAAGGATAAGAAAAGCCATCATTAATGCAAATAAAGCAATTGCTTCTGTTAAAGCAAACCCTAAAATTGCAGTTTTAAATAACTCATCTTTTAATGATGGATTTCTTGAAATACCAATCACTAAAGCACCGAATACGGTACCAATACCTACTCCAGCACCTGCTAACCCGATAGAAGCTAACCCAGCACCGATAAATTTAGCTGCTTGTAATAACATAACAGTTTTTATTTATATAGATTAAAAATTGAAAACGAAGTTTTTGAAATACTTATCATATTTTGTGAAAAAATTGTTGTCTAAAAATTGTTGTGAAAAAAAATTATTTACAGATTATTGTTTTTAATGGTAATTTAGCACCTCCTGTTTTAAAAGCAGCTAACGCTATATTAGATGGGATTCCTCCTAATTCAAATAATACAGTACCACCACTAACTTTTGCCGCCCAATAATCAACAGCACCTTTTCCTTTCCCCATTCTAACTTCAATAGGTTTTTTTGTAACCGGATAAAAAGGAAAAATTCTAATCCACATTTTACCTTTTCTTTGAATTTTTCTTGCAATTGCTTGTCTAGCTGCTTCAATATGCCTTGAAGAAATAATACCTGATTCTATAGCTTTAATACCGATAGTACCAAACAATAATTTATTGCTTTTAAAATTTAATTTTACTAATTTTCCTTTACGTAACTTTTTATATTTTGATCTTTTAGGTTGTAAAAACATAACAAAAATTATTTTTCAGATATCCATACATGGACTCCAAAAGTACCGTTTTGTGTATAAGATGTTGTTTTAGAATAATCTATTGATGATATAATAGTCTGCGTCGGCACATTGCCTACCAAAATTATTTTTTTTTTTGACCTAGGAGCTCCATTAAAACGTCCGTTAATCACTATTTTAATTCCGTTTACACTCGAAACTTTAGACATTACTAAAATTGATAATGCTTCTTTAAGAAAGTTAATGTAATAATTGTGTCTTTTTAATTGGCTTATTTCATTAGCTAAAAAATCAGATAAAAATTTAGCAGAATCTTTTTTTTTCACAGCAATTAAAATAACATTTATCGTTTCTTTAAAAAATTCGTTATTTGAAAATTTTCTTAAACGCAGTATTAATTTTCTAAATAATTGTGACTCTTGATTTATTAACCTTAAAGAAAGACCTTTATTTAAATTTTGTAATATTATATTAATATTTAAAATATTTTTAGTAAATTTAGATAAGCAATTTATTAATTTACCAGAAAATAAATTTAAATCTAAAATTTGGTTTGATTTAAATTTAATTTGATTTTTAACACTTTTATAACTTTTAAGCGGTTTTAATCTTTTCTTTTTCTGCGGAGTTAATACTTTAAAAAAACTTTTTTTTAAATCCGGGTACGATTGTAATTTAGAAAATATTTTATAACTATTTTCAACGTTTAATTTTTGTAACTGTTTTAAAAAAACTTTAGAACAATAAAACGATATATGTAAATTTAAATTATTACTCGTATACCTTACTTTACAAGTATGTACCTTTAAACCGTGTAAAAAAAAAAATCGGAAAATGTATTTCTGTATTTGAAGAGTTTTATAAATATAAAGAGAAGACTCTTCCTTGCTTTTTTCTAAATATTTATTATTCCATTCTTTTCGGTCTATTCCTAACCTTAAAATATGCGGATTTATTTTTTGGCCCATTTAATTTTTTTTCTTTTTATATGAAAATTTTTTTCTAGTTGAACAAAACTCGCCGAATTTATGGCCAACCATACTTTCGACAACTTCAATTTTTGTAAATAATTTACCGGTATGTATGCTAAAAGTTAAGCCTATAAATTGAGGTATTATAGTAGAGTTACGGCAAAAAATTTTAAATTCTTTTTTTTTATAATGTTTAATAGTTGAAATTTGTTTTAGTAAATCCATTTGAACATAAGGACCTTTCCATTTAGTTCGACTCATTTTTAATACTATTGTTTTAATGGATACCTCCCCACCAGTATACGGTAATGAATAAAAATAACCATACTACGTCTACAAAATGCCAATACCACGCCGCAGATTCAAAACCAAAATGATGGGTTGCTGTGAAATGATTAAATATTATCCTAATTAAAGATACGATTAATGAAATTGTCCCAACAAAAACATGAAACCCGTGGAACCCTGTCGCCAGATAAAAACAAGAACCAAAAACACCATCAGTGATATTAAATGGAGCTTCGTAATACTCATATCCTTGTAACCCTGTAAATAAAATAGCTAATACTGCAGTGAACAATAAAGCTACAATAGCCTGTTTTTTTGCGCGTACAATTATAGCATGGTGTGCCCATGTTACAGTAGCTCCCGAACTTAGTAAAAGAAGAGTATTTGTTAAAGGTATCCCTGAACTACCTATAGTTTCAATAGCTTCAGGAGGCCATACGCCACCTAAATTAAAAACAGGAGATAAGCTTGAATGAAAAAAAGCCCAAAAAAAAGCGAAAAAGAACATAATTTCTGATACTATGAATAAAATCATACCTAATCTTAAGCCTCTTTGAACAGAAAAAGTATGTTGCTCTTCATAAGTAGCTTCTCTAATAATATCTCTCCACCAAGTGAACATTACATATAAAATTAAAATAAAACCGGTCGTTAATAATCTACCTCCGCCTATAAAATTATGCATATAAGAAACCATACCTGTAGTAAGGAAAAAAGCACCCAAAGAAGCTACTAATGGCCAAGGACTTGGGTCTACTAAATGGTAACTATGTTTTGTTTTTAAGTATTTAAATTGTTCTTTTTTATTAAACATTATTTGACTGTTTAATTGATGTTCTCTCTGTTTGCTTATAAAATTTACGAAATTATTATTGAAAAAAATCATAATTAAAATTTTATTTTTTACTTGTAGTTAGAAAAAAACTAGCAATTAAGAAAATAATAAAAATTCTATAATCAAGACAATTATTAAAGACTGACCAAAATTGCCTAATACCTAATAAAATAGTACTCATTAACAAAATACTAAAAGTATAATGGTACATGTAACCTGTTTGTAAATTAGAAATTAGTTTTGATTTTTTTGAAACTGCAGTAGACAAACCTAATGGACCAAAAATTTCAAAAATTCCTCTGTCTACAATCTTATAACTAGTATTATACCCAAATTTGAAAAAAAATTGACCAATAAATTCATTATATATTTTATCAAAAAACCATTTTTTATTTAAAAAATTGTAAAATTTTTTACCTAAAAAGGATATTTTTAATTTAAATAATATTTTAACTCCAAAAGTGTAAAAAATAAAGGATAAAGTTGCCCCAGAAATACTTAAAATTACAGGTAATATTTTAAAAATGTGATCTATAAACTCTGCGTCAATTCTATTCATATTTTCAGGTAAAGTATATAAAGCATTCCCCCAAAAATCAGTACCTAACCCGATTATCATGTCTTTAGTATAATAACCAATAAACATACTAGGAATTGACAAAATAGCTAATGCAATACATATTTGATATGATGAATCATACGCTTTACAAATTACTGATTTATACCCATTAGGATTACTTAAAAATGTTAAATATAATAACCTAGTTGAATAAAAAGCTGTTAAAAAAGCTCCTAAAGAACCTAATAAATAGCTAAAATGACCTTCTGTTGTGTATTTACCATAAGCAACTTCTAAAATAACATCTTTAGAATAAAAACCTGTTAAGAACGGAAACCCGATCAATGCTAAAGATCCTATTACCATCATAGAATAAGTGAAAGGAACTAATTTTTTTAAACCACCCATTTTTCTCATATCCTGTTCATCAGCTACCGCATGTATAATAGAACCTGCTCCTAAAAATAATAATGCTTTAAAAAAAGCATGGTTTACTAAATGAAATACTCCTACGGAATAATTTGATAAACCACAAGCGAAAACCATATAACCTAATTGACTACATGTAGAATAAGCAATTACTTTTTTTAAATCATTCTGTAATAACCCAACTGTCGCAGCGAAAAAAGCTGTACACGCTCCTGCAACTGTAATAATTTTTAACATAAATGGTGTGTATTCATATAAAGGAGAACTTCGTGCAATTAAAAACACACCCGCAGTAACCATCGTTGCCGCATGAATTAATGCAGATACTGGTGTAGGGCCTTCCATGGCATCTGGTAACCAGGTATGTAATCCTAATTGTGCTGATTTTCCTACTGCACCTACGAATAACAAAAACCCTATTATAGTAATTAAATCAAATTCAAAATTTAAAAAAACAAATTTTTCTCCTACGAAAAAAGGAGTCATAGCAAACACAGTAGCATAATCTACTGACTTATAATTAACGAAAATAATTAATATCCCTAATACAAGGCCAAAGTCGCCAATTCTATTTAAAACCATAGCTTTAATAGCAGCTTTATTAGCTTGTATTCTAGTAAACCAAAAGTTAATTAATAAATAAGAACACAATCCAACTCCTTCCCAGCCCACAAACATTTGAATAAAATTGTCAGCTGTAACCAAAATTAACATGAAAAAAGTAAATAAAGATAAATAAGACATAAACCTTGGTAAATGTGGATCATGAGACATATATTCTGTTGAATATAAATGTACTAATGATGAGACAAAAGTGACAACACAACACATTATTGCAGTTAAACTATCGAATTGAAACCCCCAATCAACGTTTAACATTTCTGAGTCAACCCACGGCATAAGTTTTATATAAACAGGGCATCCAATAATAGCTACCTCATAAAATATAAAAAATGAAAGTAAAACTGTTGTAAACAAACAACTTACTGTTAATATTGCAGCACCATACGGGCCTATAAACCTACCGAAAAAACCAGCAGTAATAGAACTAATGAAAGGTAATAATATTAATGTTAAATACATATTTAAAAATTATGAAAAAATTAATTTTACAATTCTTTAAGTAATACCGGAATTGAACCGATAACATTCTCGTTGTAAGCGAGATGCTCTACCAATTGAGCTAATTACTTTTTGGGATAAAAGGATTTGAACCTTTGAATACTCGTACCAAAAACGAAGGCCTTACCACTTGGCTATATCCCAAATAAATATATTATTAACTATTTTCTACCTTTCGGCTTGAAGATAATGCTTCAAAAACTATGAAAAAAAATAATAGAGAAGAAAAAGCAGATATATAAGATCCCCAAGATGCAAATTTATTGAAAATAATAAATGCGTCTGGGTAATCTGGAATTCTTCTAGGCATTCCTGCCACGCCTAAGAAATGCATTGGAAAGAATGTTAAATTAACGCCAGTGAAAAAAGTCCAGAAATGTATTTTTCCTAAAATTTCTGAATACCTTACTCCTGTTATTTTTTCAAACCAAAAATATACACCGCCTAACATTGAAAATACAGCACCCATTGATAAAACATAATGGAAATGTGCAACCACATAATAAGTATCATGTAATGCTACATCAATACCTGAATTAGCTAACACAACACCAGTAACTCCTCCAACAGTGAATAAGAAAATAAATCCAATAGCAAATAATCCAGGGGTTCTTAAATCAATAGAACCACCCCATAAAGTTGCTAACCAACTAAAAATTTTAATTCCTGTTGGTATTGCAATAATCATAGTAGCTGCTGTAAAATAAGCTCTAGTATCTATATCTAAACCTACAGTATACATGTGGTGTGCCCAAACAATAAAACCTAAAACTCCTATTGAAAACATTGCATAAACCATCCCTAAATACCCAAAGATAGGTTTTCTTGCTATACTTACAATAATATGACTAACAATACCAAAACCTGGTAAAATTAGTATATATACTTCAGGATGACCGAAGAACCAAAATAAATGTTGGTATAAAATAGGATCTCCTCCTCCTGCTGGATCAAAAAATGTAGTATTAAAATTTCTATCAGTCAATAACATAGTAATAGCTCCTGCTAATACTGGTAAAGATAATAATAATAAAAATGCAGTTATTAAAACAGACCATGCAAATAGAGGTAACTTATGAAATGATAAACTTTTTACTCTCATATTAAATATAGTACAAATGAAATTTATTGCTCCTAAAATAGAAGATGCACCAGAAACATGTAAACTAAAAATAGCTAAATCTACAGCACCACCTGAGTGTGCTGTACCACTAGATAATGGTGGGTATACAGTCCAACCGGTTCCTACACCAGCTTCTGTTAAAACAGACGCAATTAATAATAATAATGCTGGGGGTAATAACCAAAAACTAATATTATTCATTCGAGGGAATGCCATATCAGGTGCTCCAATCATTAACGGAACAAACCAATTACCAAAACCTCCAATTAAAGTAGGCATAACCATGAAAAAAATCATAATAAAAGCATGTCCTGTAACAATAACATTATATAAATGATGATTATATTCTAAAAAACTTCCATTAGGTTGGTATAATGTAATTCTAATGTATAAAGATAATGCTGTACCAGCTACACCAGAGATTGCACCAAAAATTAAATATAAAGTACCGATATCTTTGTGATTAGTTGAAAAAAGCCATCGAGAAACAAATTGATAAATAGGATTAAGAGTAGTTCCTGTTGCCATAATTAAAATTTTACCATGAAGAATTTTTTATTCCAGAAATGGAACCTTTACGTGCTAACTGTAAAAATTTTAGTCTAGAAAATTTAAAAATTTTATTGGTTTTAGTTTTTCTACCTGTTATGATACACCTTTGATTTAATCTCACGCTGTTAACATTTTTAGGTGAATTAGATAATTTATTTAAAGCATTCCATCTAATAAAAATAGACAAACTATTGTTTTTAAAAATACTAGATAAAATTTTTTTTTTTTTTTCAAAATTGTGAACAGTCGTTCTTTTTTTGTTGTCTTTATAAATTAATTTTTTCATATATTACCTAATGCTTTTCTGTTTCCCAAGGGGATAAAAATGAAAATGTTCTATATTTTGACATAACTCAATAGATTCATTTATAATTCTTTTTTCTGTTTCATGATATCGCATCTCAACGAACCCACTTAAAGGAAAATCTTTTCTCAAAGGATACCCTTCAAACCCATAATCCGTTAAAATTCTTTTTAAATTAGAATGGTTTTTGAAGAAAACACCAAACATGTCCCAAATTTCACACTCATACCACCCAGCAGTTAAATATAAATTTTCGCTAGAATCAATTCCTAAAAGTTCATGGGTAAATGTTTTAATCCTTATTCTAAAATTATATCGAATAGTTAATAATTCGTAGACAATTTTAAAACGGTATTTATTTTTAGGATAATCTACCCCAGAAATACACGTTAAAATATCGAATTGATAAGAAATATGGTATTTAAAAAAGGTCAATACATCTAACAAAATACTTGGTTTTATTATAATAAATACATCTGTATTAAAAACTTGTATTTTTTCTATAGGTATTAATTTTGTTAAATTACGTAAATTTTCTACAACTACTTGTTGACTCATAATTAAAAAAAGTTATTTCTGTAAGAAGACTTAAAACTTTTTTCATTTTTATTTATTTTTTTAAATATTTTAAAATCGTTTTCAATAAAATTTATTTTTTTGAAAGGAACTAAATAATTTTTATTCTTTATGATAGAACACCCGTCAGAAGAAAAAAAGAGTATTTTTTTTTGTTTATTAAATACTTTCATCTATTTTATCGATCCACTTCTCCAAATACAATATCCTGAGTTCCTATAATAGTTACTACGTCTGCTATTAAATGACCACGTGACATAAAATCTAAAGCTTGTAAATGATTAAATCCAGGTGCTTTAATTTTACATCTATACGGACGATTAGTATTATTCGAAACTACATACACACCGAATTCCCCTTTCGGAGCTTCAGTTCCAACATAAGTTTCACTTTCAGGAACTACTATTCCTTGAGTGTACATTTTAAAATGGTGAATTAAAGATTCCATAGACTGTTTCATATCACCCCTAGATGGAGGAGTAACTTTTTTATCACTACTTTTAATTGGTCCATAAGGCATTTGATCTAAACATTGTTCAATTATTTTTAAAGACTGTTTCATTTCGAAGATTCTAATTAAATATCTATCGTAACAATCTCCGTTTGTACCGGCAGGAACGTCAAAATTTAATTTTTCATAAACCTCATAAGGCTGGCTTTTTCGTAAATCCCATTTTATACCAGAACCTCTTAACATTACCCCACTAAATCCCCATTGATATGCGTCATTAGATGTTACTACTCCTATGTCAACTAATCTTTGTTTCCATATTCTATTTTCAGTAAGCATATCTTCAATTTCAATAAGTCTAATATTAAATTGGTCTACGAATAAAAAAATATCGTCTAATAAACCTTTTGGTAAATCAACATGAACCCCACCAGGCCGGAAATACGCAGCGTGCATTCTTGCTCCTGAAACTCTTTCGTAAAATTCCATTAATTTCTCTCTTTCCTCAAAAGCCCATAAAAAAGGAGTCATTGCTCCTACATCCATAGCATGACATCCTACAGCTAATAAATGGTTTAATATTCTAGTTAATTCCGCGAAAAGAACTCGTATATACTGAGATCTCTTTGGAATTTGGCAATTGAAAAGTTTTTCTATGGCTAAGCAATAAGAATGCTCCTGAGCCATCATTGAAACATAATCTAACCTATCAAAATATGGGATAGACTGTACATAATTTTTATATTCAATTAATTTTTCAGTACCTCTATGTAAAAGACCTATATGAGGGTCAGCTCTTTCAACAATTTCACCATTTAACTCTAAAACTAATCTAAGAACTCCGTGTGCTGCAGGGTGCTGTGGCCCAAAATTTATAGTAAAATTTTTTATTTTTTTTAATAATTCGTTTTTTTTTAAAGTCATTTTTTTTATAAGCTTAAGTAGATTTGAACTACTGACCTTACGCTTATCAGGCGTACGCTCTAACCAACTGAGCTATAAGCTTCTATACTAAAACAAATGATTAACCTAATTCTAATTTAGTCATTACATAATGATGGAACTGTAATGTAGGTAATGAAACAACAACAATTGGCATAAAACCGTGGTTTACCCCACAAATTTCACTACATTGACCGAAGAAAACACCAACACGTTTAATAAATAAATTTAATTGGTTTAATCGTCCTGGACATGCATCTACTTTTAACCCAAATGAAGGTACTGTCCAACTATGCAATACATCCGCAGCTGTTACTAATAACCTTAAATGTGTATTAGTTGGTAAGATAACTCTTTTATTTGTTTCTAGTAGTCTAAAGTAACCTTGTTTTGTTTTAGGTAACCCATCTAATACCATCATATAACATACATACTTTAAACTTTGATCTTGCTTTTGACAAGAATTAAAGTCAGAAATTTCGTAACTCCAAAACCATTGGTGTCCTAAAATTTTTAAAGACAATTCAGGCTCAGAGATTTCATCCATAGCGTATAATAAAGTAAAAGATGGTGTAGATAATAATAATAAAATTAAAGCAGGTACTGATGTCCAAATAATCTCAATTTCTCTATTATGTACAAATTTAGAATTAAAACTATTATTAAACTCAGTATAGTTAAACAAGGTTTGAATTAATAACCATCCAACAAACAATATAATCATCGTGATTAAAAATGTTAAATGTTTGTTAAACATTAAAATACCTTCCATACTAATACTGGCTGGATCAGATAAATAAGTTTGCCAAAAAACAGGGCTATCACATTTTATAAAAAAAGTCATAAATAAAATTATTAATCTATTATTTTTATCATTACTTCATATAGATAGAAAAATCGTGTAATTGGTTACAAGTAAGCTGATGTAAAAAGTTTCATCTTATCTAAATAACCGTCGAAAATTAGGTTGTTTAGGGGGGGAAGGACAACAAATACCCCCCAACGGATACATGAATACTCAAGTAAAACAGCAACATCAAAGGCATATAATATTTTCATGAAAAAGGTATATACTTGATGTACAGCTTCATTAAACCGAGGCATATCTACTATATTTAGTATTCTTATTTCTTCGATATGAAACTCTAATTCATCTTCTTTTAACAATCCTGTCTTATCACAAAATACCAGACCTTTACGTATGTTTTGCCATAAAGGCTTACTATTTGTGTTAAAATTACGTATCTTCTCCACAACACTCCCCAAATCACTTTTTACGTTTGAAATAGTTGGTAATTTATATACTTAATCCCATTGAGAATTTGACCACATCGATGGTTTTAATAATGATACTGAAAACTGTGTTGACTCCACTTTTGACGGGTTTATGTAACTTGAGCCTACATCTAATATCTTGCTTGCATTTACCTTCCACGTAATCTTTAAATAAACAAGCCATTTCTTCTCCCCCTTACATCTTATTGCAACTCATCTACAACTTTTGATACAATAAACGATGGTCTCTTAATGCAACCAAGTCTGTTGGTGTTGAATATCTTGCAAAATCAGTACTATAACTTTGAAATAACAACTCTTCGGTGTGTTATTTATTTACTAATTGATTTAAATGAAATTTCATGGTTTAAAAAGACTATACCCTATAATACAATAAACAAATAGTATGTGCTTGTCTACTATGGTCCCACGAACTATTATACGACATATTAACTAATGCTTTAAGTAAAAATCTATTTTGCTCCCTCGTAGCGATAACATTCGCGAGGATCAAATATACCTGGTTTCAACTCAAAATCATCCATGTTTGATACAAACTCTGACTCTAACTCTAACATTCTCTCTAAAGGCTTTCCTACAATGTCTTGTTTCATACGTGAAAACATTAAATCTTGTGCTAAAGTGTT
>Ga0209712_10000439_pt1 | contig 37370 bp, 37 predicted proteins | sample ArcOceMetagenome_FD_187443 | JGI IMG/M metagenome (GOLD analysis project Ga0209712, IMG submission 187443) | Marine eukaryotic phytoplankton communities from Arctic Ocean - Arctic Ocean - Greenland ARC118M Metagenome (SPAdes) (version 2) | ecosystem: Environmental > Aquatic > Marine > Oceanic...
CTTAGGATTATTTCTCAAAAAAATATTGACAAGATTTCTCTAAAGCCTTAGGATTATTTCTCAAAAAAATATTGACAAGATTTCTCTAAAGCCTTAGGATTATTTCTCTTAAGCCTTAGGATTATTTCTCTAGATTTTTTTGACAATATTTCTCTAAAGGCTTAGGACATTTCTCAAAAACTATTCAAAGAAATTAGGGATTTTGTAATTTTTGATGATCTAGACTATTTATTTGAAATCCAAAATTGTAGAATGAATGTACCTAATACACCAGCAAATATTTCGACTTCAATACAAAATATAGTAACAGATTTGTTGTCTTCGGAGTTTGCTCAGAGTAATGTTGATCTAAATGTAGATGTGATGGGTGTTCTTAATTATACAAGTGGTTATAAGCTTCGAATGACATTTGTTGATAGTTTCTGTGATGATGATGTGGCTGAGTGGCGTGAAATAGCTCATAAAAACGGAGCTAGTTGTCTTAGAACTAAGGTGAATACTAGTTCTGGCCATATTGATTTGAATATTGAGTATAAAGGTGGGCATGGTGTGTCATTGAATAAGCAATGGCTAATCAGAGCGGTTTCGTTGATGGTCGCCAGTTGGTCTTACCAACAATTACACGTCCTGAACCAAGTTCGGTATCCATTTCCAACCGTATAGTCCGTGTAAAGAAGCCTGTTGCACTGCAGGGTTCTGAGACAGCTTTTATCGAAAAGACTTTGCATTATATTTCTGAGATTCGTGGTGCTGTCAAAACCGATTTGGTATTGTCTACAAATACTCGTTATCCTACTCGCTACATTGTGATGATTCGTGGTCTCCCTTTAATGTCATTGTTAGATTTTCAGAATATTCGCGATATGAACGACCACATTCGGTCTATTACGGTGTGTATGTCGGACGAATCGGTCAGTATTGATGTTTGGCGCCAGGGTAAGATTTCCAAATGTAAGAGGAAGCGTCTGGCAAAGACGGAGATTAATGCTTTGTATGATTTATCGTCCACTGACAATCGTGATCGTAAATGTTTGCAAGGGTTATTATTGCGTTTAAATACAATGGAAGATATTGAGTGTCAGTTTGATATGCGTATTGACACGTCTACCCCTGAGTTTTACATTTTAGACTTGCACATTATGGATGCTGTCCGTTTAGGACCGTTAGAAAAGGTATTGTACGAGTGTCGGTCATTTTGTACTGGATTTGAGTTTGATTTTCCCCATCGAAGGTTAAGGGCCAAGTGTTTGCGTTTGGCTGCGCCGTTAAAGCGCCGAACATTAAGATTAAAATAATGTTAATTATATGTGTTTTTTATTTGTGTGTATTTTATATTTGTATGATTTGATTAAGTAATGACTTCTGTGAATTCTTTTATGAAAGAGGACCCTACTATCCTTCCGTCTCGACTTCTGGAGGTCAAACCGCCTATGCCGTTTGAAATGTATGGTCTTGGCCAATTGTTTCGTAAGAATGATACCTGGGCCTATGCCAAGTGTCCCAACGATAGTTTGCCAACACTTGATGGTGCGGGTCACCGTCTTTATGCCCTTGAATCGTGCTTGTTACCTGCAAAAGATTCGGCAATCTTGAATACTGGACTGTCTATTCAATTACCAGCGGGTCATTACGGTAAGATTGAGGGTTGTTTGTCTTTGGGAATGTCCCATTCTGTGGTTCCGTTTGGAGGTATTATTGACGAGTATAATCATGACGAGATAACGGTCAAGTTGTTTAATCATGGCAGTACGAGCTATCTGGTTCACCGTGATGATTATATTGCACAATTGATTGTCCATAAATATGTTTCTCCTTCCTTTCAGCGAGTATTTGACTTTAGTACCAGTACTTTCGAGCGTAAGGAAACTTGAGATTCCTGGTCTAAATCTTTGGGGCTATTTTTGGTGTCATTTTTCTTGAGACTATTGTAGGTCAGGGTCCAAGGAATATTCCTAAAACTTCCATCCTTATGAAACATTGGCACTGGAATCATTCTGGGATCAGGGGATTGAAATAGTAGGGAATCTGCATAAAAAGGCCAGTGGGGCTCGGTGGCCATGTGATAAAAACGAAGTAGATATTTATATGGTTATTTGATCGTCGTGAGTATTTAGGTTGAGCAGTATTCGTAATAATGTATCGGTCAAACTACAAATCTTTTTTTCGTTGTCATACTTTGGTTGAGTGTGTGAATTATTCTTTGGATCCGGAGGTGTCGAAAGCTGATTTATTTCTGTATTTATTGGATACTTATGATATTTTGTTGTCTCATGCGGATGGTTCGATGATTTTCGACGAAGATGACGACCAACCTTATTTGAGACTGGCTACTAAATTAGAGCAATATACCTTTCAATGTTGGGATTCGCTGTTTGATCGCATTCCTGGACAATTAAAAGGTTGGTGTGAGGGGATGTTTGTGTATGTCTGCATTTCAATGTGTCGATTTCTTGCTTCGAAACCTGGCTGTACGGTGATTCCTTCTGAAACTCGTGAATGGATGAAGACCCATGCTCTACGATCTCACGCCTCTTATGACACTGCCACTTGGAAGATTTCGGACCTTTTGAATGCTTTGGACGTCTTGGAACAGCGTTGGTACGGATTTAAAGAGTTGGAGCATCACGTTATGATTTATTTGAATGCGATGGAGTTCCGTGTGGCTTGGTTTATTGCACATACTGCTCCCGAGAGTATTTTTGACATTCGAAAGCGTCGGATTAAGATTTCTGAGCAGCAGTATCAGATGCATCCTGCGTTGTTGTATGAGTATTATGTTCGTTTTGTTTCTATTCGAAGGTCTTTTGCCCAAGTTGTGATGTTTGATACAGTCCCAGCGGTCCAGAACATGCCTGAGACCCGCTGGGGAGATTTTTTAGAGAAGGAGAATCGCCATTTGAGCATTCGTAAATTCCGAGATCGTGTTGCGGACATGACTTGGGAAAATTTAATTCGACTGACGGATGGTTGTCGTGTTTCCTATGATTGTCGTGGTTCTCGTGTTTCTGCCTATCAATCTGTGGCAGCCAATCGGCCTTTGGCACTACTGGACAAGTTGAATCACTTGACTGCGTATGCCAAGCCCCCTGAAGTCCATGCTTCTCGTTTTATATTTAATGGTCTCCATCTTCAAATGGTGCATGCCCATTTCATGTCGACCTATTCTGTGTCGTTTAAGGATTTTTTCTTTTGTTCTGCTGAAAAATCTTGGAAACATCGTTCGAAAATGCCTTTTTTACCAGTTCCGATTGTAATAGAGAGGAGACATCGGTATGACGTGATGCACCGCGGCCTTGTTCATTTAGTCCCGACTGGTACATTCGGCGAGGCGTTTCAATTATGGTTATTAATTGTCCGACGAGACTACCGTGGAATTTTGTACGGGTCTATGGATTTTGGTCGTCTTTGTCGTCTGATGTTTGATCCGCCAGAAGCTGCCCAAGAAAGGACATTGACTGAAGGATCGGTAGCGTATCAATGGGAGGTATAAAAGTATTGGTGCTGGCACTAAATCAGATGCCAACCATTCGATATATCGGAGGATATGTACAGATGAAAGTTGAGGCCCAAATGGTACAAGCAACCTCTTCCAATCCTCAAGAACATGTGGACTCTTCTGAGTTGTTTCAGGAGGAGGAAGAGGAGGAGGAACAACAAGGACAGACATTCCCTGTTGCTCGAAAAAAAATAAATGTTGTCCGTCAACAAAAAGACGATTTAACCTGTGGACTTCGCTGTCTTCAGAACATGTATGGTGAATGGTTTGTCAACAAAGAAGAGATGGATCAGATTGCGTGTCAATTACAGGATCGCTCGTATGGTATAGAGCTCTACAATCCAACATTGGGATTTTATGCCATGGAAGTCTTGGAGGCAGTCCTTCAAAAAAAAGGTAAATGGGTTCAAAGAATTGATATTAATAAAATTTCTCCAGAGTATTACATTCCTATAGTCACGTGTAACCCCACCTTTACTGGTTACATTGTCACGCTTGGCACTGGTACCTTGAAACACTACATCGCCCTTCGTTTTTCTGGTTCGTACAGGAAAATAGACTCTATGCCTGGCGTTGTCCCTTGTCAAATCAACGTTGAAAATTTGTTGAAAAGGCGAGATGACGGCCTAGTCTATTGTAGTGAACATTCCAATGAACCGGTTGTCGCTGTGTCGGCCGTTGGTGGATCTCCATTTGTTGAGTATAATATACTTCATTCAAGTTGGTCTGATGGCAAACCGGACCCGCATACCTACAAAAATGCGATCACGCGTACGCTAGATCAAATCGGTTCCAAACGTAACAAATTAACGTCGGAAGAAAAAGATTGGTGCCGTAAATGGCAGCGAAGTCGCGTCATGCCTCCAATGTCTGTTTTTTCAAAATTGGACAAAGAACTGAGAACATCTTTATCATTGGAAAGGGATGTTATTGTTCATTATCAAGGGCAGAGAACAATTATCCGATGTCGACATTTGGAGGGACTATTGACAAATTTAAAAACAATGGGCTGGCCACAGGAACCTGGTCGTCCATTTACATTTGTTCAGGATCATTCTGTTCGTTATAATTCGGAGGAACCGAAGACCAATACCATTGATTGGTCTGAAACAATCACAATGGCACATGAAACGCATCCACAGATTGGGGGATTTTACACCTTTCATAGTTCTGTCTCTGGTGTTTGCACTGAAAAACAAGAGGGTATATACTCTGTCCGTGATGCGGATGGTCACAATCATATTTTATTGAAGAAATCTGTTAGTAATATTGCTATGTCTTCTAAATGATATTTTTTTTTTAAGAAATGAATTTGTATTTTTGTTTGACGTTCCAAAATAGATATTTTGAAACCTGTTGTCTTTTGAGAAGTGTTTGTCTACAGACAGGGCATTTACCGCCAACTCGACTATTAAATCCTTCTAAACACGTCGGGTGTCCAACTCTGGTCGTACAGTGACACTGGAGGACCAGATATGGCTGATTGAAATCAAAGGGGGCCAGACATTCTCTGCAGTGTGGTTTTGATTTGATACATCGCTTTTGTTTTTTTTTGGGTGTTTTATTTGGTTCTATTTGTATTAGGTCTATCATCTCTGGCGAGAATATAATATCTGACGCGTTACTGTTGAACCAGAGCATACGAGATCTGGTTAATTTTTTGCTGGCAGTCGTTGCGTTGTTTTGGGTCGCATTTAGGAAAGCATCATAACATTGTCTTGCAGAAGGGTCTAAGAGGATAGCGGCGGAAGATTTCAGATATATTTCTCCTTCTGTATGGATTCGCTGTGCATTCACAGACGCTTCGGCAGGATTCTGTGTCTTTTTCAGAGTGTCGGTGACTGACGCGAGTGTCCATTGTTCGCAATGTGATTTGCATTGTTTTAATATTTCAAGCGGGCACGATGTCGGCCGTAATCCAAAAAGGGAATACACAGACACCGACATTTTACTGTTACTCTTATTATTCTTTGATATTTCAGATCCCTTTACTATCTTTGAGATTTGAAATATTTCGATTAAGTTAAACTTATGTTAAAAGTATATAAAAGGACATTTGATGAGATCAAAAAAAAATGGAACGTTATATCGAAATGGGGTTTTCAGAGTTGGACGCTGAGTCTGCAATTGAACGCTATGGTGACAATTTACATGGTGGTTGTCACTGGCTTATGACACGTGACTCCATGGGTCGGGTCCCCAAACGACTAAAAACGAAAGACAAAGACAAAAAACGTACTTATTTAGGATCGTCTATTCGTTTTGAAGGAATTAAATACGTGGTGGATGAATTTGATGAGAAACATGCTTTAATTCGAATTCGAGACGATCAATCAAATAAAATACAGTGGGAACACATTGGCGACGGTAGGATTGAATGGCTTCAAACTCACCACAACAGCGGATTGTCATTGTCTCCACAGTATGCCTGGAAACGCAACGTTGGAAACATCTATTTGAAATTGGACTATATCTCAGAAGAACATCGTGCCTCAGTCTCTGTACAGAATGCACTTGCTTTCTTTATTAGACATGGATCAACAATAAACAGTGACCATCACGTACTCAGGGCAATGGCTTCGTTTAGTCGAGAACATTTACTAGAGCCAAGTGGTTACAAACCAAGACAAACCTTTCATACTGATGATATTCACAGATTCAGGGTGGAATTGATGACGTATTTTCATGCTATATTTGATATATATGATTTATCTCATGAGGAATGCGAGTCTCTGATGTACAGACAGGACTTTGACGGACTGTTGTCCAAATTTCCAGCAAACATCAGAGAAAAGATGGAAAGTTTAATGCAACGATGGAAAGTTCCACTCCCATACATGAAAAAGAAAGCCAAAGAATGGCGAGGGAAATGCTTGCCCCTTGTACTTTTCGAATGCGAACGAATAGAATCAAATATAGCACATTTTACGGTCAACTTCCATTCAATGACTTTTGTAAGGTCAACACCTTACAAGGCAGGTGTTCATGAACAATATCAACGTCTGTTCGCCTACTTGTGGCCAACGAATCTTTCGAAGAAGAATTCAGTGTCTATGTCTCCTGACTATTTGAAGAGTGTATTGCAAGATTCACAAAAGAAACATCTCGCCGCACACGCGACAGATGAATGCTTTGTTTCTGAATTGCTACCATATCAAAAACAATGTTTAAGCTGGCTTGTGTATCGAGAGTCACATCAATCAACATCTGCACGGGGATGGACAAAACGACAACTCTCAGACGGATTTGTATTTTACACTTCTATCTTCGGACATTTGTCGCTAAATGCCCCAAATGGACAAATTCACGGGGGGCTATTGGCTCAAGACGTCGGCATGGGGAAAACAGTCGAAATGTTAGCCCTGATCGCCTCGAACAAAGCTCAAGGGCCAACTTTGGTCGTTGTCCCTACTACTATGCTCGGTCAATGGCAAGACGAAGCAATGAAACATACACCTTCATTGACTGTGGTGAAATTTCATGGTGCCCGGCGACCAACGGACATGAATGTGTTGAGAAACTCTGATATAGTTTTAACAACTTATCGTGTGGTGGTGAACGAAACATCACAACATATACCCACAATAGCTGCAGTCAAATGGGGGAGAATCATTCTGGACGAATCACATGAAATAAAAACCATGAAACATGCCACTACAAAAGCAGTGGTCAAGCTGTTTGCACCTTTAAAATGGTGTGTCTCAGCAACACCATGGACAAGGGGTCTTCAATCTGTGGTCCCAATGCTTTCATTCCTTGGAGTTTCCCCCTTTGCCGACGTCTCCCCTGTTGGTCAAACTTCAGCAGCACAACATTTGATAAGATATGGATTTTCCACACAGTCACACCTATTTCATGACATCATTACACAGGCCACTTTCTGGCAAAACAAAAGACATGTCAGACTAAGAATACCACCGGTCACAGAAACATCCATTGTTGTACAAAATAACTACAGCAATATATACGCACATCTCTTAGAAGTTATAAGAGCTAAAATTGCAGAAGACCGTGCAGATGCTACCATAAATAGCCGGACCAGACTCTTACACTATTCAAGGTGGCTGAGATTGGCCGCAACACATCCGTTTTTAAACAGAATCTCGGATTATGGCGTTCGAGCGTTCGAACAACATGTTAATGCAGAATCTATAGACATTGAATCATTTTTAGAAACTCTTGGAAATGCAAAATACGATCAATCCTTACGAGATATCATCGAGTCCTGGCGAAATGGACAAGAAAAATGTTCCATCTGCATGGACGCCATGGATAGGCCAACATTAACACCATGTCATCATCTGTTTTGTTTTGAATGCATACAATCTGCCTACCAACACGATACTCTTCATCGATGTCCTTTATGCAGAAAAGAAGGTGGAGTACAGCCACTAGAAGAATTAAAGTTGCAAGACGATATACCAGTCGAAATCGTCGAAGAGACGGATTGTTATATGCTTGATTTACAAGGAAATACAGTACAAATACCAAAAGAAATTCATGCCGGAATTGTAAGCACAGAAAACGAGCCGGGAAATAAACTACAAACTGTTGTCAATATGGTTCAACAATCAACAGAAAAATTTATTGTCTTTACACAATTTCATTCTGTCATGAAAATGCTAGGCAAAACACTCGAAAAATGTAAAATTACATTTGCATCCATCGAGGGAAGGATGACGCCCAAACAAAGATCAACTGCAATCTCACTCTTTCAAACAGATACAGAGACCAGAGTCTTTATTATGACCACAAAAACAGCTTCAGTAGGAATTACATTAACAGCAGGGTCACAAATAATCTTTTTAGAACCTTCAGTGTCCGAATCAGTCAAAAAACAAGCCATTGGGAGAGCGTGGAGAATTGGTCAGGAAAAGCCAGTCGTTGTGACTACTCTACAAACAGAGGACACCATCGATTGTATTGAGAGTAAGAATCAACACGCTTATATAAGAGGAATACATGTAACACAAGCAACCATATAAAGTATATAATCTGATTTTACAAATAAAATGTCTACTCTTTCAAAAGAGGGTATCAAACTTTTCTTAAATGGAATGTCCTCAGGAAATAATTCCAACAAATTGCGCCGTTTTGTCTGCTCCCTATTCCATACAGATTACGACGAAAGACTAAGCCAAGTCCTTGAAAAATGCAGAGAATCTTCACAAGCCCTAGCAGCCGAATTTCAGTCAGAGCTTTTCTCAACAAAACTAGAAGCAGCCGTCGATCATACAGTCAAACTTATAATCACCAAAGATAAAAAAAAAATGAACAAAAAACAAGTCAACAAGAATGCAAAGTTCTTTGTAGATGTCATGAGACAATCATTCGAAACAAAGGACTATCAAACAGCACATCTAATGTTATTTGCACTCACACATACAGTCATACGAAAAATACAACCAAAAATGCAAAAATGGGCACACGAACATATCAGCAAAATACAAGACGAACTTGGAGGCCCATCATACCAAAAACACATTCGTTTTTGGAAAACAGTTCGGACAGACACACCATTACCATCACTCTTTGCATTTCACCACTACATACAGCGCTCACTATGGCAAGGAAAAAATTACGAGGCACAAGAAGCCAAAGACATGATTGAAATATTTCAGTTTTTGGAACATACCAGCTACTCACCCATCTACAACCAACAAAAAATAACAAAATTCAAAATAGAACAATTAGCCAATCAGATTCGTTGACCATTCAGAAATGAGACATATAAAAGAACCATCGGTTGTTATAATATGTCTCATTTCAAAGCCACACCTTTAAAACACCATAAACAGACCAGTGAACACGGACGACAACTATTTGCAAGATACGCAAACAACCCAGATAGACGTTTTGAATATTTAGAAAGAAAACTGGATGGAATACACATATTATTAATGAAAATGTACCAACGAGAGGCACTACGAACCGTCGGGGAATTGCCCATGGATGCTTTGGCCCTTTATCCAAGAGGAACATTTACAGAAGAAATTGATAGATTAGCGGCTCTAGACAACTAAAGAACTTTTGTAATATATAAAGAACTTTTTTTTAATCAATGAATTTATTTTTCATCCTTTCATTGTACATTATCCACTCAATCGCTGCAAAGATGATGGTTGAGATGATTGGTCCACAGAAACTCTTCGTGGACATTTCAGAAACAAATATTTGGATTGATCCAGGTGTCATTTGCAGAAATGGCACAGGGGCGATAACCACAGAGACCATTGATTTCACTGTCCCAGGTCAATATACATTAGAATACAACTGTCAGCACAACAAAATGACTCGTAGTATATCAGTGGGTCCCACAGCCTGTTATATGCTTTGGGATCCAGTTTGCTGCTCTTCAAAAATATACTCCAATGATTGTGAAGCGTATGCCGATGCTTGTTTTATATTGACATCGATGAAAAATTGTGATCAACATGCTTGCACAGTGGTCAAGTGCCTCACTGGTTCTATTTTGGTTGGTCGAGACAAAAATGGATGTGGTGGCTTCTGTCTGGCACCCTCGCCATAAGTCATTATCTTTGGGACAATCGTTTGGTCCCCAAGGCTTTAGAGAAATAAAATTATTTTATTGATAATACGGATTTATTTGTTATAATATTTTTTTGCGGAATTTTCTTCCATACAAGCCCACATTACGACAAGACCACACCATTCTTTGTATTTGTCAGAATTAGCCTTTTCTTCTTTGTCCATTTCTTCGGATGAATATTGCAACAACTTAGACAATACTTTTTGAAAGATGTGCTTCGTCTGAAAATCATTCCACGTGTGTACCACAGCGACCTCTTGCGCCCAATTTTCATTAGAGACGCCTACAACATATTTGTGAAATCTAGCATCAATGGCGGAACAGTCAATCATTTTTACACCGTTCACAGACTCAACCACTCGACTTCTGTCTTCCGTTTTTATTTGGTAAACATTGATATCGCAGTTATTAAACAGATTGCTATTAGCGGTAGCTGACATTTTGGAAAGCGACATGACTTGGAAAGATATTTCAGAGAAATGTCCTAAGGCTTTAGAGAAATTCCAAAATATTTCAGAGAATCCTAAGGCTTTAGAGAAATGTCCTAAGGCTTTAGAGAAGTTCCAAAATATTTCAGAGATCCTAAGGCTTTAGAGAAATGTCCTAAGGCTTTAGAGAAGTTCCAAAATATTTCAGAGAAATGTCCTAAGGCTTTAGAGAAACTCGAAAATATTTCAGAGAAATGTCCTAAGGCTTTAGAGAAATGTCCTAAGGCTTTAGAGAATCTCGAAAATATTTCAGAGAAATGTCCTAAGGCTTTAGAGAAATGTCCTAAGGCTTTAGAGAATCTCGAAAATATTTCAGAGAATCCTAAGGCTTTAGAGAAACTCGAAAATATTTCAGAGAATCGGCTTTAGAGAAACTCGAAAATATTTCAGAGATCCTAAGGCTTTAGAGAAATATGCACATATGTGATTTTTTTTCAAATCACTAATGACTACCAAATAAACATGTGGGGAATACACAATTTCGAATTTGACAAGTACGACAATAAACGACCTGACTTATTGCCATGCGGACTCTTTACCCTGTGTCATCGCAAACAGAAAATAAAAGCATCCGGATTCTTACCAACACATCACTCAGATGTCGACTTTGAACTCATTCTTTCAAAACCAAACAACAAACAGATTCATAAAATACTTGGAATTATACACATCAAATGCAACAAAAAGAAAAAACAAAAATACAAACAATTTGCCAACAAATTACCCAAACAAAAACAACAGCAATACCTTAGCATGGCTGAACATGCCAGAAAATCGATAGCATTATGGACTCTGGCCACTGTATACACCTACTATACACTACCAACCGATATTGATGGCACCTTCAACAAACTTGTCAATGATTTCACAGACATTTGTAGAAGAGGTGCGCCAAGTAACATTCGAGGACTAATCTATAACTATGAAAAGTCAGTTGCTACCATCAATCGAGGCCTTGTGCAAATGGGCGAACTTCCAAAAGCAAGAGAATGGGCAAAATTAAAAGAGCTGCATAAATGGCAACGTCAAACACGCTATAGCTGTGCTTCTTCCATCAAACCATCGCTGACATTTGTGGAAAACTATAAGGGAAAATGGGTCGAAAAACAAGACATCGAAATACATCAAGCATTTGTGCAGCATTTTAGACCAGACAATACCACACTTATCCAAGGCAGTCCATCACCCTCCTCGATACCATCAGATGCCATCGTCATTGTAAGAAATGCGGAAGATGCTTACAAATGGAAAATGCGCATCCTAAACACGCAACAGATATACACACCTAAAATATGGTTCGAAAAAACAGCGGCACCACGCGGTCTATTAGACTTGAAAACGATGCCATTCAACCAACCGCATGTTTTTATAGCTTATGCACATTTATGGGGTCAAGAAGATTGGCAAAGGCTTATGCACGCCAATCACACATCATACACTTTGATTGGAAGATTGGACCAATTTCCAAGCGGTCGAGGACAACTGTTTAGAGATATGTGCGAATCAAAACAGTTTGGTACCGATTTAACACGTCACACGGGCGCGGAAGTGGTTGAAATGACAACAATGGACTGTATAGACGCGATAGTGCAGAAACATGGCACTGTACAATGTTTTTACAATGGAACTGAGACGTTAAACATCGACACCAACCGACGACATTTGACAAAACCGTTCCGAATAAGAACTTTGAAACCCAAGCCTGACGACAGATCACTTGTACATGAAGAAGAAACTACCACAGGTATTGGAAAAAATGCTTCTGTTGTGAACGTGAGAAACTTTTGTTCTATACCAGTGAATGCAGGTATATTCATCTGCTCTGACGAGTCACAGTCTTTTGATATCCACGCGGCGAGGACTCACTGCTTGCAAGTGTTATATATCATTGGCGAACCTCCCAGCATGTTTGCCATCCAGCGAAGACCACCGGCAAGAAATACTATACCATGGTAATCTAAAAGACATTACTTAAAGGCGAACCAAATAACAAAAAAATGACCGATTGCCTAAAAGAATGTTGTTCTATTTGTTCCAAAATTAATTGTGCAGGAACATGTTATTCATGTTGTCTTGTCTGTGTACAGTCTATTGCAGTTGCTCCGACATACCTATGCACCAGTACGTCCAGGAAAAGATGCTGCGCGTCCTCATATGCCCCTGTGGTCGGAACAGATGAAGACAATGTAGAGCCAACTCCAATTACTATGAGTAGAGATATAAAAATTCAATTTTAGTTACAAAAAAATATTATAAGACCCCCTACTTTTTGATGTAAATGGCATTGGAGCTTATTATTGGACCCATGTACTCTGGAAAATCCACCGAACTGATTCGAAAAGTCAAACATCTGGATTCGATTGGAATGAAATGTCTTGTCATTAACCATAGTAATGACACTAGAGTTGATGGACAATTTGTCCAAACACATGATGGAGATCAATTTCAAGCCATCAAAACAGATGACATATTACTAGTACCAACACGAACATACGATGTCATTGCAATTGACGAAGGCCAATTCTTTCACAATCTCAAAACAGCTGTTCACTTTATGGTCCAACGTGGAAATTTTGTGATTGTAGCCGGACTGTCGGGTGATTACGAAATGAAGAAATTTGGTGAAATGTTAGATTTAATACCGATGGCAGAAAATGTGATCTTCAAGCATGCTGTCTGCACCAAGTGTCAGAAGGAAGCAAGCTTCACAAAACGCATTGGTCATCAAACTCAAACAGTGTTGGTGGACTGTCAATATACAGCTGTTTGTAGACAATGTTATGAAAATAATAGCCCTCAAAAGCCAAATTAGGCTATTCTTTTGCGCATCATTTTCATGTTTATAATTTGCCGACTCTTCATTTCTTCTTTTACTTTTTCAACATATTGGAAAAGCGATAATGGTGTATGAAGAACGTCAATACTCTCATCGTCGATTTTGTGGATGTAATCACCCACCTCAATACCAGCTTCCATAGCTTCGGAGTTTCTCTTGATCGAAACAACGTATAACATCCCCTTACCAGCGTCACCAATAATGAGACCCCACGCTTTGTCACTAGGAAGCTGAACCAATATGGTCTGACATTCTGTGCATATTTTTTCACGGATTGCCTCTTTTCTTTCTTTTGATATGACTGGCAATGTTTTTGTCCTCGCGCTTTGATGCCAAAGACACGACATTTGATAGTATTATGAGTTGACAAAGGACAACAAGGTGCCAAATTGTGCAGAACCTTGACTGAAGAGCTTTAGGATTTGTACCGCTTTAGGATTATTTCTCTAAAGCTTTAGGATTTGTACCGCTTTAGGAGTTCTCTAAAACCTTAGAATTTCTCTAAAGCCTTAGGTCGCTCGTAGCCAATCAAATATTCATAAGTGACTGATATTTTGTCGAATAAAAAAATATTAATCTTTACTTACATGTAGTTTATACTTTTTAAAGGACTTTGCTCGGGCATGAATTCTTTCCTCTAGTGTTCCTTTTTTGACGTGTTGAACGTAGCGAGGACCTTTAAAACTCTTTCGTTGAGCAGAACTTCGGCGCGCGACCTCCACATGTTCTTCATCTGATTCTTCGCCCGAAGAATCAGACGAGTCAGAATCCGGAACCCAATCAGAATCATCAGAATCGTCCGGATCCGATTCGTCAGATTCTGATTGGGGTCTAGCTCTATTCGTCTTCTTCTTTCTTACTACAGACAAAGTAATCTTTTTTCTTGCCACAGGTGGCTTCTTTTTTCTTGCCACAGGTGGCTTCTTTTTTCTTGCCACAGGTGGTGGCTTCTTTTTTCTTACCATGGGTGGTGGCGTGGCAGCCGGCGATGGCTTCTTTTTTCTTGCCACAGGTGGTGGCTTCTTTTTTCTTACCATGGGTGGCGGCGTGGCAGCCGGCGATGGCTTCTTTTTTCTTACAACCGCCGACGAAGACCCAATAGGTCCCAAAAGTAGTTCGCCATCCTTCAATAACTTTTGATCCACAAATGAGTGGTCTTTCATGTATACATCCACGATCCTTTCCTTAAGGCTATTCTCAAATCCATAATGGCGCAACTGTCTACAAAAATGCCAAAGAGTCAGATCCACATTCGGTTGTGGACCACGTTTCTTAATGACCTTTGGCGTAATCTTCTTCGCAAACCCATAGTCAATAATGTACAGGCGTCCATTTCCATCTAACATCAGGTTCAGGGGATTGCCATCGTTTTGAACTACGCCGGCGTCATCCAAACGCTTGCAAAGGGCATACAATTGGGCGGCGTATTCTTCTGGCAATGTTGTCCATTCATCACGCCTTCCTTTATCAACGATCGTTTCTTCCAAGGCGTCCATAACAATGAACTTTTGTTTTTCGGAGACATAGTGAACCACTGGGGCGACCCCGTAACGAGCAGCCAAATTTTGGAGATCGGCTTCTAAAACTAATTTGGCTTTTGATTTTGTAGATTTGAAGAGTTTGACTGCGTATTCACCGGCTCTGAAGGTCGTGCCTTCTTTGCCTTTTTTCCCCGATATATCGAAGGAAGATTCGATTTGGGAGCGCGTCATACTTTTGAGACTTTGTAACATATTGAAATATATTTTACAAAAATGATTTAAATAGAGTAAAAAATCTCTTTTACATTAACTAAAGGATTAAAATTAAGTAGGATTATTTCTCTAATTTTTCGTATTCTTCAAAGAATATGTGTTTTTTTTTTAAATAATATTTATGTTAACAAAAAAAAAAGATGTATTCTGTTGGAGACCTGATTGAATTTGATATTGCGGGAAACAAATTTTATGGTGAAATTGTCGGCAATCAAGATAACGGAAAAGTTGAAGTGTCACGTATCAAACAAACTGAAAAACAAGAAGGACGTATTTGGGAATTTGTAGATGATGACAAATGGTCAGCCATCGAATCTAAATTCATTTCGAAACACATTGTTGTTGATACCTCAAAGGGGTCTTCCGTTGCAAATGGATGGAAAGAGTTGGGGTTTCTTGCGGGGGGTGATGGTATGTCAATGTGCAGGATTGAAGATGAAAACCAGACAACCATGCCAATATTCCAAGGAGATGATGATTCCGAGGACGAAGAAGATGAACCATCTGCGAATCCAAAAATGCATGGCTATGCTGATGACGGATTTGTAGTGGCTGACGATGAAGGTTCTGAGTTCGAATTTGCAAATCCCGATGATCTAGACGATGAAGCTGCAGAATGGGTGCGTGAAACGCATGAAGCAGTACATGAATATAATAAATGGGCTCCCAATGACAAACAGGGGAAAGCTCTCAAGTCATTCATTGATAAGATGGACCACAAAGCATCTATATCCGCAGACAATCAACGCCTCGATCACGGCAAAGGTTCTATTTCTACAAGCAAACCACCAGTCAAGAAAAAGCGCAAGCGTAAATAAAGTACATAATAAAAAATAGATTTAAGTATGTTTGACGTTATTCTAAAAGAGTTTGAATAATCCTTCTCCCTGAGATTCGAATGTATAATCGGTGTCTGGAAGCTCCTGTCCAGAGTACATTTCAACCAAATTGAAGTCTGATAAAGAGTTGCCTCTTGACAGCGAGACTGGCACTGACTCGAATAAAGAGTTTCCCCTTGACAGCGAGACTGGGAATAACTCGGATGAAGAGTTTCCCCTCGACAGTGATACTGGCACGAACTCGGATAAAGAGTTTCCCCTTGACAGCGATACTGGGCCCAATGAAGCCTCGGACTCTTCAAAAATATGTTTGAATCCTGGATCGTCGGTTCTAATCGTAGGGGTAGGGGGTTGGGAGGTGGGGCACTCCGCCTCGAACTCTTCCAACATCTGTTGGAAGAAACTGTTACGAGTTCCAATCATAGCTTGTTGGGAGACAGATTGTGAGTCGTTTTGGGAGACTACAAGCGCAGGGCACGAATTGACGCCATCTGACTGTCCAGTAGGTTGCATGGCCATCATCTTTGTCTTTTTTCGTTTTTTACTTGCGCCTTTTGGAGCGTGTTTTTCATCAGTTTTTTTTCTTTTTTTCGAGAGGACGTACGCTTTGCGTTTGGCCTTAGACGGGAACGCGGTTCCACATTTCTTGCATTTATGTGTTCTGTTGCCTTTTGTGGACCATCCACAGCCTGGTTTGGAACACACAAGGCCATTACCGGTCGGCTTTTTTTTCTTGGGAAAGTAGGGCGCCAATCCTTGGCAACTTTCGTATGCGCATAAAATCTGTTTATTGTTTTTGGTATTTCTACCACAATGATAGCAGGTTTTCGTGCCGAAAGTAGTGCCATTCTTCTTTTTAACGACTTTGCGGCCGTTTAAGCCTGTCGGCGTCGTCATGACTATCGGCAATGATGGTGTAAAGGTGTGGTGGAGCATGGTGTGTATAATAATTTTTATTTAAGAAAGTTTTCTTCAGTAATATTATGATTGAAGTTTTCTTCAGTTGTTGCTAACTGCGATTTTCCTGCGATTTAGAGATTCCCTGAAAATAAATATATGTTTTGTTGTCAATGACTTTTGTCCCCTGTTGCAGCATCCTGTGGGAGCCACCGACCATTCTTCCCTTGACAAATTCTTTTGAGTTCCAACATACCATTGATATCAATACCTGGCAAGTGTTCAAAGTAATCGATAGAACAAAACCAATTGGTCATAAGATTGCGACGGCTGCAACCGGAGGACCAAAATGCTTCCATTTTTTTCCTTTCGATCGACAGCTCATAGTGTGCTTCGCGTTTTATGCGACCTGATTCGGAAATATATTCGACAAACCCTGGGTCACCCAAATGTTCCGTCAAATACTCTACGGGTAGACAGTATTTCTTGCTTCCCTCATTAACAGCTGTAATGCGATGTTCAGCAGCTGATTTAGAGCGTACAATTTCGGTGATCAGAAATGGACCATTTGCATCTCCACGCTCCACAATTTTGCTATATTGATGGCACAAATCCAAGAATAATTCAGTGCGACCCTCCGCCAGTTCGTCAATAATATCCCTCGTGATGATTTTCAAAGACTGGTTGTCTTGACCGCACGATGCTGTAAGACGAGCTATGACTGCTTCAGCCTTTTCTTTGTCAGGCCAGACACATTTTGGGAGACAATTGTTCATAATCATTTTCTCGACCATTGCGTCTGATTGTGCGCGAGTTTCAAAGGTATAGGTCTCGCCGTTTTTCATGGCGCTACCAGGGACGAACAGCTGTGCTCGAGAACCATCTTCGTTCAATGGGACGAGAAGAATGTCATCTGGTTGATTGCCCCAAAACTCACTGTTCCATTGTTGTTTCAGGGTCATCTCTAACCCTGGTAATTTGCAGTCGCTGATGTGACTTCCATGATAGCACCAGACCAGGGGACGCCCTTCAGCATGGTCTTTGGAGTGGATTGAGAGGACAATGCTGCTTGTCATTGCCGGAGATTTGGCACACTTTGGTGGTTGTGGTTTTTGGAATGTTAGAAGTCCGGACATTAAAGTTTTAGGATTCTCTAAAACTTTAAAGAATTGATTTGTAATTTTTGAGCGATAATGCTAAATTCTCATTTGTATAACACATATGTGATTTATTTTTGGTTTGATATTTTTTGTAGTAATCGATGTTTAAAAGACGCAAAAAAGTGTTTAAATGGCAAATCAATGCATCTGCGGTTGGAAAATTATTGGGATATTTCGGTCAAGAGCGTCAGCAGACTGCAATTGCCGAGTGTTGGCAGATGAATCTGAAAAGAATGCCACGATTTGGCGCGACTCCTGCTGAAACCCAGGAACAAAAACCTGTTGCAGAGATAGTTGTGGAACAATTGGAACAAAAACCTGTCTTTAAACAAATGGTCGAGAAGGCGATTGAATCAAACAGAGAGCAATCATCAGTGGTCCAAAAAATGAAAGAGACGGCTGTGGAGCATGTCAATGTCGCTAAAAGAAAGTTTGCATTGGTCCATGAAAAAGCGGCACAAGTAGATAAGATGCGTGCATTAAAAAATTATCCGAGCAGAAAGTCAGGTATTAGAACCGCGGCCATTGGTTCTTTCTTTACTGTCAAATCCAAGATTTATCATAAAACTTCGAGAAAGACAGCTAGTCTATCAACATTGGAGATTGCCAACGAACATGGATATCAAGCGGTACAAGGTTTACAACATCAAAAACAACAAATTAAAGAGAAAGTCAAAGCGGCATCTGAGGCTGTGGAAACAGCAAAAACAATAGTAAATCATGTTGAAAAACAAGCTATGAAAGTCATAAATACGACAAGGGGCATTCGTAGAGAATCAACAGACTTGGAATTGGTTCAAAAGAGATTTCCGTCAGTTCGAGCTGGAAATGACCGTGCTTATTTCATGCACATTACTGGTGATAAGTGGAGTGCCTTTCTGATCGGAAAAATTGACGGTCTTGCTGATAAGATGATTTTCGAACTGAAACATCGACAGAGCCGTCTATTTCACGAGTTCAGAACGTATGAACAAGTACAGTGCATGTTATACATGAAAATGGTCAAATCAAACCAATTAATGCTCGTGGAAACATACGAAGGCCAACAGGTCTACTACGAGGCCAGGTTAGACTCGTCTGGTCGTCTGACCTACCGTAAGGAGGGCTCTGGATGGTCTAGTGCGTCGGAAGGCTTGCTTTGGTCGGATGTTAAACAGGGGATTGAAAGAGTGGTGGCACAATTAAATAGAGCTGAGCGTGATGCTGAATACCGAGAAGAGTTAAAAGCTAAATTATATTAATAATAATGTTAATAATAATCCATGTAAAATAGAAGAATTTTTATTTCTTGAACTCTTTTTTTAAAGCTTGTTTAAGTATTATTTTAGGGGCAACTCCCATTGCCATTAACTCTTGCATTAATAACTTGCCTGCATAGGGCATGGCAACGATGTGCACCTTCTTTTCCCCACAAGAAACACACTGATACTCGCCCATGTGATCAGCTGTTACAGTGCCAATCAAGCCACAATTCTCGCAGATTGGTGCATCGTATGCATCGGAACTAATCATCATCCTTTCGTGGAGGACAGCTGAAGCCCCATGCGCTACACCACAATCGCGTTCCATTTCTCCCCATCGAAGTCCACCGCCATTTGCGCGACCATCCACAGGTTGCCTGGTCAGTCCTACGATTTTCCCTTTGGCTCGGGCATGTATTTTATCGCCAACCATATGTTTTAAACGCTGATAGAATGTCGGGCCAATGAATATGCGTCCTTTGAGTCTTTTTCCAGTGAAAGGATGGTACATGACTTCTTTTCCATCCTCTGCATATCCAGCCTCTTTCAACATTTTGCAGATTTCATCCACTGGTTTGTGAGAAAAGGCAGTAGCATCCACGCGCGTGCCTAGAAGAGACGCCACTTTCGACCCTACACATTCAAACACGTGTCCGATGGTCATTCTGCTCGGAATAGCATGTGGGTTGACGATTAGATCGGGCACAATGCCCTCTGCTGTAAACGGGAGGTCTTCTTGTCTGTACATCATGCCTATTGTGCCTTTTTGGCCGTGCCTACTCGAAAATTTGTCGCCCATTTCTGGAATTCTTTGTTCTCTGATGCGCGTTTTGGCTGTTTGACCACCGTTGGCGTTTTGAAAGAGAATGGTTCTGTCAACGACGCCGGATGACTTTTTGTTTTTGACGATATGTGGGTAATTTTTCCCGGGTGTCACGTTGCAAAAGATTGCCTTTCCTTTGTCAATCGCGGTTCCTGGAAAGGTGAGTCCGTCTGTATCCAGTGATTCGTTGACAGAACCATATGTTTCTTGTTTCTTGAATTCCGAGGCAGGTGATTGTCTGCTGGATGCATTGGAGGCACTGTAGGTTCGAAAAGTAGTAGAACGTCCAAATCCTCGATCGACTGACGAACGGTTGAATAACAGCGAATCTTCTTGGTTGTAGCCTCCAAAACACATGATAGCGACAATCGCTTGCATTCCTGCTGGCAATTCGTCTCCACAGAGGGCTTTGGCAACTCTTGTCGTGACTAGGGGTTTTTGTGGATAATGCATGATATGACCATTTGTATCAAATCTCTTTGAAAAGTTGGAGGCATAGACCCCCATCGCTTGCTTACCCATCGCCGCTTGGTAGACATTTCTTGGTGATTGATTATGATCTGGGTACGGAATTGTCGATGCGAGTGTGCCTAAAATAAGTGCGGGGTCTAATTCACAATGTGAATGTTTTGTTGTTAGGGATTCTGGCCTTAAAGCTATTAGAGCGGCTTCTTCTTCGTAGATTGATAAATTTTCAATAATACCTAGTGAAAAGAGGTCATCAAATTTCAAACGACCATCTTCGAGATCCGATCGTTGGTCTGGAGTGATCATTAAGTGGCCATTTTTGACCACAAAGACAGGTCTAGAAACTCGACCAGAATCTGTCCAGATGTATAGATGTCCATTTTCAACGGCTACACATGCATCGGCCGAAATGACTCGGGATCGACGGGCAGATCTTAAGGTATTGACCATCTCTGAAATCTGATGGCAATATCCTATAATGGCACCATTATGAAAAACCATATTGGCAGCAGTCGGTACTAAGAGTGCTGCAATGATCTTTAGAATTGGTTTGAAATCGCATCGTGTTGTAATATATGCCGACAAAGCCAACTGTTTCACTAAACCACAGGGACCACCTTCTGGTGTTTCTGATGGACACATATAACCCCACTGATTACCATACAGTAGCCGTGGCGCAATGATCTTCTGTTGTGAATCGATACCAGTATCCACACGTCTCAATTGAGAAATACACGAAATATAAGTATTTCGATTCAATAGCTGGGAAACGCCAACACGCCCAGCAAAAGCAGAGTTTTTAATTTTCCAATTTCCCGTTGCAAGAGCATACTTGATTCCGTCGGTAATGTGCTGGGGTTGAATAAGTCGTCCTGGTCTCACGCGTTTATTCTTATTCAACAGAGCTACAGTCATTTTGCGGATATTACCCAACATCTGATAGAACAAATGCACAAACATTGTTCCCAGCATAGCCCCAGCAGTATCAAGGCGTTTGGCGCGAACATGATCGCGATCATGCCACGGAGTACGCTTGGTCAGACATTCTAAATATACTTTCCATTGTAACATAAGTTGTGATGCCTTCATTGATGGTTCAATGTTAGGATAAACACGTCGCTCGATCAATGCAATAGGATCTTCACAAATCGTCCCGAGCCAATCCATGGCTTCTTCTTTTGTTTTGGAGACGATAGCGTCTTCTTCCGATGTACGTACATCTTGCGGGTCAAAATGGAGTTTATATTCATCGTCTTGTCCACCAAGAGCTCGCCATAAAATAAGAATGGGTATTGCTTGCTCGAGACCAGGTAAATGGACTTTAAATGGTGTAGAGCCAAATTTACGAACTTTCACTCGTAATGTGGACACTTTGTGTGCCACAGTATCGTATTCTGCATGATACAAACATTCTGCCGGTCCAAAACAAAAGATAATGTTCGGCGAAATGCGTTCTTGTACTACCAAAGTTTTTTCACGTCCATTCACGATAAAGTAACCTCCCGGGTCATGGGGACATTCTCCTTTGGCATAGTCATTGGCTGGATCCGATGAACCAGAACTCAACGAACAAAGAGACGAACGAACCATCACAGGCATACGTGCGAAATAGACATTTTTAAACACTTCGATCTTCGATCTGCCATCCACAGTGTGTTCATAAGTAACATTGACATACATGGGTGCAGAATACATCAAATCACGATTGCGAGCTTCCATCGGTGTACACAAGCGGATATCACCGTTCTTTTCCACTGTGGAGGGGACATCATATCGTACGGAATGGATTTTGATGACATGCGGAGGCGCATCGTTGTCGTAACAGTCCAAATCTGCTTTCACTGTGATCGGTCGATGATTTTCCACCACTTCTGGAACGATACGACTCACAAAATCGTCATATGAAAACAATGCTTGTCGAGTCAATGATACATCTCGGAAAAGGGCATCAACAACCGTATGTTGCATTGTTGACATTTTTCATATCCATTATTTTTTTCGCACAATATAATTACACTAATATTTAAATTATGTTGGAAAAAATACTATAAACAGTAGGATTTCAGATTCAATAATGTGGATTGTTATCTGCTATAATTCTGTCAAAAAAAAATGGAGAAAACTATTCAATTATTGGCCCATTTATTACCTCGCACCTTTTACTTCGTTCTCAACATTCCTTCTCATTACAGCACAGTGTTTGTGGACAGCCATCTTCATATACTACAACATTGATGAACAGATCGCATTTGATACGTCTGAAGTATTCAAAATTTTAACGGCTACTCTAGGCTTTATTTTACCTTTACAACTTAACACCGCACTGCAACAAAATAAAGAATGTCTGGATAACTACAAATCATTCATCAGCGACATACAAGCTTTTTCTTGGGATATTATTGCATTCAGGATCAAACCATGGGTCCATACTGACAAAAACAAGCAAAGCAGTATTGATATATTGTCAAATATGTTTGATATCCTTGTTGCGATGCCATTACTGGCTAAATGGGAATTCAGACAAGGAGGGGCTAAACTTGAGATGGCAATAACAAAGGGACAGCGATTATTTGTCAGAACTCCCGGTGGAGGAGCAGTAGGTACAATACAAAAACACGCACCCAAGTTGTCGGTGGTAGACGTTTGTTTCTACAAATTACTTGATTATATCAAAGATATGACTCAAACCGGTTCCTCCATTATACCAGAAACTTCAATAGATTCATGGGAAAGAGCATATGGGGCATGGGGGAATATCGGAAACACAAGGTCATACACACATCCAAAACTGTTTAAATATGTTATGAACACAGCTCTGATATTTTATTCAGTACTACTACCATTTCAATTCGCAGACAGTGGCTATCATGCTATCTGGATGGTTGCAATGATTGGGTATTTTTTCTTAGGGTTAAACGTTGCAGGTTCCAAAGTTGGCAATGCTTTTGCATCAGGACCACAATCATATCAAACGGTGACACACACTCAAAAAGAGGCATCCGAATCACTAGAAGATATCTGGAAAGGTAGAGAACTAATATTTGCAGAACCACTCTCGAAATCATCACTATTCGACCTCAAAAGAGATAATACAATGCTACAATTCATCGACAATACGAAAAAACGATAAATCATACAACATAACTTCTGTCTATAACTACTGGCCAAAACGACGCTGGCGGGACATATACTCCTCAACACATCCATTCCATACTTCTTCATCACATTCAGGAAAAAACGGATTTATAAATATCAATTCAGTATACCGCAAATGCCACATGCAAAAATTAGATAATCGTTGCTCACCAGATGTACGAATAAGCACATCGGGTTCAGAAGCATCAGAAGGCACAACAGATGTCCAACGAACACTATCAGCCTGTTTTAAACCCACATCTTCAGAGAAACCGTACGAAATGTAGATATACACTTTTAATTTACTATTTTTCAAAGTATTTGTATGACAAAACAGCATTTTTTCACGAGTACTAAGTTTTAATTTCTCAGGTGATGTTGACACAAAATAAAATGCAATGTCTTTTTGTTCATCCACAGACCATTTGTCCAATGCCTTGTCAAACTGTTGCATAGCACTAGAAATTTCCACTTCTGGACGGGACCAATTCTCAGAAGACCATGCAAACACAGACAGTTCGGAAATATTGTTGGTAAGACACCACTTCATAAGACGTTCCAGTGCTAGACTACTGTCTTTGTAACCAGAAATACTATCTTGAAATAGACGCTTCGAATATCTTCGATTACCATCAGGTATAATAGCAATGTGTTTTGGGTATGTGAGTGGTTCAGACAAACACGAAAACATTTCTCTCAAGCAATATTGTTAAATAGACATGCTCAAACAACCGAGCAAGAATCCATCTTTATCAAGGACTCCATACGCTAAACTCGAAAAATATCTCGAGAAATAATCCTAAACCTTTAGAGAAATAATCCTAAACCTTTAGAGAAATAATCCTAAGGCTTTAGAGAAACTCGAAAAAAATCTCGAGAAATAATCCTAAGGCTTTAGAGAAACTCGAAAAAAATCTCGAGAAATAATCCTAAGGCTTTAGAGAAATCCTAAGGCTTTAGAGAAACTCGAAAAAAATCTCGAGAAATAATCCTAAGGCTTTAGAGAAATCCTAAGGCTTTAGAGAAACTCGAAAAAAATCTCGAGAAATAATCCTAAGGCTTTAGAGAAATCCTAAGGCTTTAGAGAAACTCGAAAAAAATCTCGAGAAATAATCCTAAGGCTTTAGAGAAATCCTAAGGCTTTAGAGAAACTCTATTTATTAACTATCATTAGTTATTATTTCATTGAAATGGGAGATACTGTTATTGTCTATGTTGCTGGTCAAGAAATGGGAAGAGGGTGTGCTACATCAAAGGGATATGTGACGCACAACCAACAAACATATCTATCTGTCAAAGATTTTTACACTGATATGATACAACATACGTTGACTATGAAGTTTGAAAACTGTCAAATGAATAAAAAACAATATAATTATTGTTACAGACTAATTGCAATGATTGCAGAATAAAGAAACCCGCCAGTCTCCGACCTTCCGCTTCCCGCTCTAACAACTCGTAGTGACGAAATGAGACCATAAGGGCTTAATGTACACTTTGTTATAGAACTACATTTAGTACAGGTATATTCTTAAAATATGAGAAATTAAATACATTTAATTTTCTGGATCCTTTGTCAGAAGACTAAAATAACCCAGCACTCTTGAGGCTTTTTACAAGATCCTCGAGGAACATATCGTCATCATTTAGGTATTGCAGGATAAGTGTCGCGAAGTGGTTCAGGTCACTATTCGTTTGCCCGTCAAGGAATTTCCAATACATGGAAAATTGGGAGGATTTAATAAATTCGACGACATCAGCAATTTCATCATTGCTACGACCTACCATCGCATCCGTCATGATGTTCACGAATTGGGGTGCTGCTCTGGGTTTGGGTGCTGCTCTGGGTTCCGCCCGTGCAAATGGATTCACTTCGACATAGTTATCGAGATGATCTGGTTTGGCGGGGGTGGACGCCTGTTTCCAACTGAGCGCTGGATGATTCGGTTTCTTGGTTGACAAGGATATGGACGGCTTTTCTTCGAGAATTGTCTCTGGTTTCTTTTTGAATAATGACATTTGATATATGCTGAATGGATTTATATAGTGTATAAAAATAGATTCGCATTGGAGATTATTTGGAGTGTGTTGTGATTAGGCTTGCCAGTCGCCGATCCCAGACCATGCATGGTTAATGGTACCGTGATATTGCTCTGGAATATATTCATGTGCGAATTGAATCATATCAGCAAGATCTGGAGTGAGTGCATGAACTAAAATGCCTGCTTCATGGAGTTTTGATGTAGCTGAATCGACATAAAGAAGTGTTTTGTGATCTTTCATGGTTGGATTGTTGGCATTTTGCAGCATAACCAACCCTTCTGCCAATATTTTTTTAATCTTATCTATTTCAGACATTATTTACTGTTAATAATAGTACTAGTTATACATAAAAAACAATTATATTTAACTTGTGTGTATAAGTTGACATTAGTCAAAATCTTAATCGGTTTAATTTCCCTAGCAACCTTTTATCTCGAAATTCCGTTTGTTTGGCATTAGTCTTGTTGAGTCTTCGTGTGATGCCATTTTCCAATCACCAACGGCTTTTATATACATCCTAAAAATCCCCTGGTCTGACTATAAAGATATAAATATTTAATATAAATATTTAATATAAATATGGATTCTCTTGAACCTTATGTCATTTATCCTTTTGCCGCTCTCAGTCGCAAAATACCACAACGCGAAAAATATGTGAATACTGTCATATTCACTGTCATTGCATTAATGGCCTCTGAAATACCATTGTTTGGAGGCGTTGCGTCAGATGTCACGTCAGAGGTGACATTCAAGGTCTCGGGGACTCTGATGCAACTAGGAACGCAACCATTTGTGTTTGCAAGTATGGCTGCACCGTTTTTGTTTGACAAGGACAAGGACAAGGACAATCAACATTCTTCTGATATACTTGGGCTGATATTGAGTGTATTTATGGCTTTTCAATGGGCTTATCGCGAGTCTAGTTGGGTCGGAGGTCTCCAACTCTGTGCTGTGGCTTGGGCACTTGTCCAAGCAGAGGTTTATCTCAAAGATAGGGGAGCTATCTCACCATCGACAGCTTTGATTTTTGCTAATGCATCGCGTGGACTTCTAGTGTCTATTTTTGTGGAACCTGTTTCATTTGTATGGACACTCATTCTGTTTGTCGCTGTCGCCTGGATCGAGTCACTGAATGTGTCCGTGCCGCTCACCCATCAAAAATATAGACATCAATCAACTGGAATGGAGTTGCCTGTCATGTACAATTCTACCACCGCGCTTATCATGTACTACACCCTTATGGAAACGATCTCGACATGGTATCCACCGGCGACGGTTCTATTGCCAAGAACCCTGTCTATGGCCGTTATGATAGCTGCGCCATGTCTATATCTCGGGGTTTACACTATCAATACTAGACTTGCATCGCTTAATAAACAAACAGGCTCTGATCTGATCAACAATTGGAAAAAACAAAAATATACTCTCAAGGGATGGAGGGATCCAAAAAGGATGTCCAAATATATTCAAAATATTATTGATAGAAACGTACATTGGAATACAGTGTTTATCTGTTTACTTTGGACTCTGGGTGTTCTTTATAGACCTTCTGTAGGTATTACGACGCTCTTCATTTTGATTGGGACAGTTAAAAAACACCGACCGTCATGGCAACTATTTTAGAGACAGTTGTGACACAGACCAGTGTCCCGGTACCAACGACAGCTGACATAAGAAATGTATCGCGCACTGACAGGGCAACAGTCTGGCGAGAAGGATATTGTACACGATTCCATAAAGTCATATCTAAACCAAACATATTTTATTTCTATTTCTACAGTTTAAATAGTCGATCACGACAAAAAATCAACCTCGGGAAGTTCACCCTGATTACAACTACATTTTAGAGAGCCGCGACTTTTCTTGGCCAGGAAACACTGTCGATGATACAAATGTCCACATCGAAGCATTGTGACAGGGGGGCCTTTAGCATGATCCACCGGACAACGTTCATTTGGACACTTTCGACACCTGTCTACCCCAATATGTTGAGGTGTGGGCGCCACTGTGGTGCGTATGGCTTTTGGTACAAATAAAGCGCCACAACGTGTACAGTTCAGTGTTCTATTCGAATTTTTCATCCTACAAGAAGAACAACGTCTGCCAGGTCCATTTGTTTCGGGGACCGGGTTTATGCTCATAAGGAACGAACACAATTTCCTCACATTTTCCGAAGGTTCATCGACATCCAAACATTGGTCTATCATTGCTTTCATCTCCAAAAATGATTTCGCCATCTTATCATTAAAATAAAAAATATATTGTAAAATAAATACACATATGTCTATCATATTATAAATTTACACTTCTTCTGAAGAATTAAAAGTGTCTGTTTCTGTTCCTTTTGTCGTTAGTTCCGTCTCTGTTACCAGCTGGAGGAGGTTAGTGTTTGAAAAAACATCTATTTGCGGAAGGTCCGATGGAAATTCACCTTCGTATTCATCAACAGTATTATAACTTCCTCTATTATAATCCGACGCCATTTGCAGGATCTTCTTTCGAAAAATAGTCGCGACCACCATTGCACACAAAAACAAAACAGCTGCGATTTGAGGGATAATAAGGCCGTTGTCTACCGCAATCATGGTCGGGGATGGACTGCTCAGAGATGGGCCGTTCGGAGATGGACTGCTCAGAGATGGACTGCTCGGAGAAGGAAACAGTAGAGGACGACCGCTCGGGGACGGAAACAGCAGAGGACGACTGCTCGGAGATGGACTGCTCAGAGATGGACTGCTCGGAGACGGAAACAGCATAGAATGATTGCTCGGAGACGGACTGCTCAGAGATGGACTGCTCGGAGACGGAAAGATGATAGAATGATTGCTCGGTGAAGGACTACTCGGAGATGGACTACTCTGAGTGGCTGGTCCGGGAGAAGTATTGTTCGGAGATGGACTGTTCGAGGATGGACTGGATATATTGGTGGCATTCATGATACATTTCTACAAATATTTTATAAACATTTGTAGAATATTCCTAATATTTGTTTATTTTAAGGTCTATCGTTTGATTTGTTTATTGCTTTCGTCTTCTACTCTTCGTAATTTTTTTCTTTTTTTGTTTTGTTTGGGCGCGGCCCACTCTAAAAGTTCGTTAAGGTCGTTTGTCCAAAGTTGTTCCGGAGTCATAAGCTTAAGAGTGTTGAGCTGTCTGGTTAAATCAGAACACTGTGTATTTAGAGCTTGGATTTTATCATGAGTCATGTTCCAAAGTGGCATGCTTAGTAGATAGTCGTACGTATCGTCCTGTTTGAGGAATCCTTTTGTTTGAAGTTCTTGTACGAGTTCTTGTTTGTGTTTTCCCTTGAATGAAATAGTGCTGTTGACAACAGCGGTCAAAAATTGTATTTTTTGACCCAGTTTGTCGATCATTTGTTGCAAACAATCAGTTTGGTATGATTTTCTAATTTTGTAGAGTTTTAATCTCTCTTGAAAGAATTCACGGAGAATGTCTAGGACATTGTGATACTTTTTCATTTTGGCATCGGACCCAAAGGCATGCATGTTCGCAGTACTGGTTGTAGTGACGAGTTTGAACGCTTTCTTGAGTTTTTTTTCATCATCTTGGAGCGTAGCTGCAAACGTTGGTGCCATTTTGACTGTGAAAGAGACCTTTGTATCGGTATAGTTGTTTTTGACCGACAAAATTTGTCCCGATTTATGTTTTCCAGTACCTTCTTGCCATTCTTCCAAGAATGTTTTATAGTTATTGGTCCACGTACCTATCGGCAATTCAGTTATGTGGAGTGTTGTAGCAGATATCCAGTTGTATACGCCTTCGATCGAATATTTACCCATTTCCAATGGTTTCACAGTACCCGTAAAGTCTTTAAACCATGGGTTCATGTCTGTCGGTGGTTGTCCCCGAAGCATTTGCTTAATATTACGGATAATGTCATCTGGATTGTACCCTGGTACTGTTGTCGACCAACCTGTGCCAATGCCATTGGCGCCATTGACCAAAATAATTGGAATGATAGGCATGTAATAAGCAGGTTCGATCGACTGGCCATCGTCCTCTAAATATTTGTAGAGCGGCGCATCTTCTGGCCTGAAGATGAGTTCTGTTGCTGCAGACAGTTGTGTAAAAATGTACCTCGGCGATGCAGCATCTTTACCTCCTAGAAGACGTGTACCAAATTGACCATTGGGTTTCAAAAGATTGATATTGTTGGCACCCACGTAGTCTTGAGCCATTCCAACAATAGTTCCGTTCAGTGAGGCTTCCCCATGGTGATATGCAGCATGTTCTGAAGTATATCCGGCCAGTTGTGCCACTTTAATCTCCGAATGTAGTTTACGTTTGAGGCAAGCAAAGAGGATTTTTCTTTGAGAAGGTTTGAGACCATCCATGACATGAGGTATGCCCCGAAGGTTGCTCTGAACAGCCATGACAATATATTCTTTATCAACAAAATCTTGATATGACATCTCCTTTTTGTTAAAATCCATATGTGTACCGTGGACATAAGAGTTGATCCATTGTTTGCGGTCTTCCACTCGTGCCTTTCGAAAGCACATGTCAATCATCGAACCGTCAGACATCACCTCAAACTGCAAACGATTCTTTTGTAAATTTGAAAAGTATTCCTTTGCTTCTTTGGCGGAAGATGTACCTAAACCTTTGTAGTATTTGATTTTCCATTTTTGTGGGTCATTTTCCAGAGCCCAGGCTTCGTATTCTGGTGTAGTGTAGAATGTCTGTGTCGTTGCACCGCGAGTACATTTCACAATCGGTGTAATAAAAACTTGTAAAAAATTGGGTACTTGGAGCAAAGAGGGCCAGTAATGATGCAAAAAATTAATAATGAGACCCTTGATATGAGAACCGTCGTGATCTTGGTCAGTCATAATCATTATATGACCATAACGCAACATCGAAGTCTCAGAATAGGACCGTCCAATATTGAGGCCCATGATCTTCATGACATTTTGGATCTCAGCGTTGTTTCCAACTGTTTGATTGGTAGCATCTCTCACATTGAGGAGCTTCCCCTTCAAAGGAAAAACACCATATTTATCACGACCAATGACAGAAAGACCAGCAATGGCCAATGATTTGGCAGAATCCCCTTCCGTAAGAATAAGTGTGCACTCGTCCGAACGTCGAGTACCCGCAAAGTTGGCGTCATCCAGCTTTGGAATGCCAGTCAATTTGGATTTCTTGGACGCTCCTGTTTGACGTTTCAGTTTGCGACGAGATTTAGCTTGGGCAAAGTGCAACACCTCCTCCACAATGCCACTGTTTCTTATAATTGACTTGGCAAATTTGTCGGAAATGACGGGTTTAAATTTAGAAGGTCCAAAATCACTCGTACGAGTAGTCAAGGCATCCTTTGTTTGAGAATCAAAACTAGGATTAGCGATCAACGCATTGACAAACACAAACGTGGAGTTCTTGACTTGACCAGCCTTTACATCAAGCTCTTTAAAGGCCTTGTTCGGCACAACATGTCTTGCAATGTCATCCATCACACAACGGACATGAGAACCACCATTTGGCGTGTAAATAGCATTGCAAAAAGACACGTGCTGGTGCTGCTGGTCTGCTGCCAAGGCCACACACACTTCCCAGCGATCATTGACCTGTTCGTAGACCGGCTGCTTTTCACCCTCCGCAAAGTACAACGAACAATACTGCTTGAAATTAGTAACTGGGAGCTTTTGTCCATTCAGATAAACGCGCACATCTTTCGGGGTCGTCCCAGCCATGTCATAGACTCTTTTTTCAAAGAGAGCCTTGATATCTGGCGTGATTTCTTCAATGCCAAATTTTGCAAAGTCAGGTGCAAATGTAATACGAGTATAATCTTTGCGATTGGCCGCAGTGATTTTAGGTAGACTACACGTACTCATATTGTTACGCCACGTTTGCGCGTACTTTTTCTTAGCCTTAGAGTCCACTGTTTCCACACAAAAAATTGTAGAAAAAACATTCGCAAGTTTCGCACCATAACCATTGCGACCACCAACTACTCTTTCAGAAGAATCATCATAATTGTCTCCCGATAAAAGTTCACCCAGGACCATCTGAGGCACCCACATGTTCTGCTTGTCGTGCATGACAACCGGAATGCCAGCACCGTCGTTCTCAACCATAATCGAATCATTTGTAATATTTACTTTAATACAACGCATGTTGGAATCTCGACGCTTGTTATCTGCAGCATTGACCAAAATCTCATCAAAAATTTTATACAGGCCAGGCACAAAAGTGATCTCTTTGAAACACATCTTGCCATCCACAATCACCCACTGCTGCTCCGTACGTGACTGGACAGAGCCAATATAGGTGTCAGGACGCTCCTTAATGTGCTCCAGGTGCGTTTTCTTCTGGTATTTCTTGGAAACTGTCACACTTCGAGACAACATGATTAATATTTTAATTTTATATTATCGAATATTTAAAAAACACTTATATGTAATAAATGCTTTGAAATTTTAGAGAATTCTCTAAAGCCTTAGGATTCTCTAAAGCCTTAGGACAATTTCTCTAAAGCCTTAGGACAATTTCTTCGAAAATTTTAGGATAATTTCTCTAAAGCCTTAGGACAATTTCTCTAAAGCTTTAGGATTATTTCTCTAAAGCCTTAGGACAATTTCTTCGAAAATTTTAGGACAATTTCTCTAAAGCCTTAGGACAATTTCTTCGAAAATTTTAGGACAATTTCTCTAAAGCCTTAGGACAATTTCTCTAAAGCTTTAGGATTATTTCTCTAAAGCTTTAGGATTATTTCTCTAAAGCTTATGTCTATAAAAAAAAGGAAAATTAACTTTCTATGTTGAACATTTATGTAACTATATAACGATATATAAAGTGATAATACCATTGACAAAATGTCGTTCAAACAATTCCGCAGATCGTCAGCAAATCACCAAGGAATACGTTGTGGCGGTGAATGGACCACCCCTCGGGCACCACGCGAGCATGACCTCGATGTGTGGGCAAAGGTGCTCGCACTGCCTGACACAGGCGCTGAACTTAGAGATAAGGGCGCACCAACGTCAGTGAGATCTCTAATGGTCCAAGGCTATAGATACATTTTCACTTTCGCGGATGACAGCACGGTCGCCGTTTATCATTGTTCATGGACAAATGCGTTGGAAGTGTTGCCGAAAAATTCATTTCTATCTAAAGTATTTTAGGAGCGATTTTTATCATAAAACATTCAACATATATTCTTTTTATCTAATGCATTGTCATTGAATACAATTCTGTATTGACAGAAGTTACAAATAATGAATCATTCATTCCTTCGAAACTACTCCTCTGTGACCATTATTCCACAACAAAATCGTTCGGCAGTATATACAGACACTGAGGCCACTCTCACTTATATTTACCAGTTAATAATCATCATTGGAGCTTTATTTTTATGCATCTGTTGTTTATACACATTGATCTATTGCGTAGAAACCACAGATAACCGTCGAAGACGAGGAATTAGACTCGTCATAACACCTTCGACTGTACAAATGACCGCCGAATGAGACCGAATGAATAGATCAATTATTAGGATAAATCCACCATCCTCCTGTTGAAAAAACCTCTAATGCGTATTTTTTAGATTGACTTTCAATTGTTCTCTTAGGAATGTCCCAGTACCATTCACAACTATCAGAGTCCAAAAACGAACCACTTTGGACCCCCGATGCCACACAATCACTCAAGATAGTGGAGTTTATCCGCTCGAAGGAGTCTTCACAATACCTATAAAATGTTGGTTCAAATAATTTTTTATCACCATCATAGGCCATTGGTGGTAATTTCACCATATATTGTTCTTGAATGACTACTTTATTACCATAAACGTCAATAGCATGCCATTCCGGAGAATTTGGACCTATCATTGGCTCACCGATATGTTTATAGTGTAAAACAAACTCCATGTCGCTGATGGTGATATGATCGAAGGGAAAGAACATCTTTTTGTTCTTCGGAGTATAATTTAGCCGTTCTCCTGAACAGACATATATTTTTATTTTCAAAAAAAAATCAAACTTCTCTAAAGCTTTACCTAAACAAATTTTATACCTATAAATATATAGCCTAACACTTATTATAAATGTCAGCTCTCGCAAAGAATTCCAATCAAACAAAAGACAAAGGTGCGGCGGCTGGAGAACCCAAAAAGAAAAAAAGAAGAGTCTCGTTCAACCCAATCGCCAACAGAAGACAACCATCCGACGAAAGCGGGAACTACGAAGTCACCTGCGAACCTATTAAACCCTCGAACTTCCCACTAACTACAGAACAAATAGAAGAAAATCTCAAAGCAGAAGACATAAACTATGTCTTCCTATACGTACTAAACTTCTGGTCAACAAAACCATGCGGAAATGATGTCGAAGCAAATATGGAAAAATACGCAGACAAAAGAGCCGGTCTAGAAGCCAAAAATGGCCGTGGAATATATAGAGCAACACACGAAGATCTATTGGTACTATGTCAGAAATTACTCACACAGTTAGTAGTCGGCAAACAGGTTACATTGTCAGGGAAAGCCGGTAAAATGATGGTCAAACCAGTGGCCAGCGAGACAGTAGACATTGATGACGTTAGAACTTTGATAGATTATTTGAACATGATGACAGTAAAACTCGAATTTTAACCAGAATTAAAAACATTCTATAAACTGTAAACAGGCATTTGGGGGCATACGAACGCAGGAGTGTACCAGAAATGGTGAAAAGATCACATTTAGAATTAGATAATAACTGTCTTTTAACACTATATGTTACATATCGTTCACCCTTTTTTATTCATCATTTTTATTCATCTTTTTTTGCTTCATCTTCTTTTTCTGTTCATTCTTTTCCAAAAGTTTTCTTTTCTTCTTAGAACGCGTTTCTTTGAGCACAGCCAATGATTTACAGTAAACTGGCTTCTTCGAATGGAAGCGTTCGGCCGAATGACGCCAAGTAATGATAGAAGAAGATTTCCAATCTGTACCCACAGCCTTTTCCCCCATCACGTAAAGGTCACCTTCCTTCAACGTGTCGATAGAAATACGGGAGCCAATCGGTTCAAAACGATGATAAGCTTGGTAATGAAGGCGCAAAGGCTCTCCAAACCGCATTGCAATCACAATTCTGCGCTCTCCATCGCCATGGAAGCCGATACCAGCCTTGTGGTGGTGATAAAGGTTGCCCTCCGCGTGAAGCTCTTCCGCTTTGCAACCAAGATAATGAGCGAGTTGGTCGCGTATTTGGCCCAACAAAGGCAGTTGAGACCACGCTATTATCGTCCCTTTTCCATTGGCGATGTCTGGAGCTTGATATTCAGCTCCAAAGCACAAATTTCGTCTTGCTTGGGCCGTTTTAACTTGACCTCTCATTAATTTTTTTTCATCCCATGGTAAGTTGAAAAGCTCTTCGCGGACGAGTTCTGGGTCAATACCGAAGCATTTGGACGCAGCGTCGTTCACAATGAGTACAGAAGCGTTTTCGTGACGTTTGGACGGCATTTTAAGCGCATTGTTTAAGTCAATCAAAGTTGTTTCTGATCCTTTAGACTGAAACTTTTTTTGAGCCTCTCTCAGTTCTTGGTCAAAAAACCCGTGCTCGGCCATGCAACCGTTTTTGTCCATTCCAGGACCATTTTCGGTCACCTTTGACCACGTTACGGTGAATGCCCCGGTCACTGCTTCTCCTTTTGGTCCAGGAGTGTGTGTATGTCTGGTTTCTTTGGTTGACGGAAGCATTTTGATTATATTTTATTATTTTAATAAAAAGAAATTTCTCTAAAGCTTTAGAGAAATCTGAAATTTAGAGAAATCTGAAATTTTTTTGAGAGAAATCCTTAATTAAAGAGCGATATATATGTTTATTTTTCACACTATGATATAATCACTTTTTACAATGTAACACGGATAATTTTTTGAATTCGTGCCCTGCAAAAGGGACATGGTGCGTCTCTTCCGGAAAGGCGTGCTGCACATGTTCGACATACCATGTGTCCACAAGGTACAAACGCAGTATCTTTGTTTCTGGCATAACAAATGCCACAAGTCATATCAACAGGCACCGTTGACGCGGATGCAACAGTTGGAACTCGGCATTGTTGGCGAATTGCTCTCCCTATCCCCGTATTGTCGTTAGTTTGTGTCATATTATTGGGATCAATTCTGTACTTTTGTCCGTTTAGTTCAAGTTCGGTCTCCTTTGGCAAATTGTTGTTTATTTCAGTTATAGACGCGTCGTCATACTCTGTCCATGTCCCGTTGTTGTCCCATTCCCACTTAATGCCCAAATTACTTGAGGCGCAACGGACAGGTCTTTGGAAATTCGACGTTATATTTGTTTGTAACAATGAAAACAAATTGATTTCATATCTATTAGAACCAACACTAAATTCCACAACCATAGTACCGTCTTGTATTTTTTTATCAATCAATTTTGAAATACGACTATCGTAATTCACCCACACACTGTCGTTCCACCATTGCCACGCGTTCGCCATAATTACAAAGACGACATACGTATAAATACTGTTTAAATATTGTTTGATGTATTGTTAAATTTATTCATCCACTCTTCAACAGTCGATTCTACGCCAGTGTCTGCGAATCCGTTTGTAATCAAATTCGTGTATTTATCTGTCGCATCGTGTCCGTTCGCCCCACCCATCAAACGAGTATGCCATCTGGTGGTGTTGTGATCCCAGTACAGAATGTTCCAATGTCCCATGCCAAGATCCGTATACGCGAAAGCATAACCGGGTTCATCGTGTGTGCGCATAATATCTTGGGGCGCATTCCATATCCAATCTGATGTAACGCGGCCCTTGGTGGGTTGACACCGTAGATATTCACGCATCTCGTTCGTTATCTGGACTTCTTCCAAAATACTATTTGTCGCATTGTTGGACGATGGAAAAAAATCTACGTTCGTAAAAATATAGGACATTTGAAACATTGTTGGAGATATTTATATGTATTATTCACGAGATCATCTATGAGTATTATTCACGAGATCATCTATGTGAAACATATTCGTATTTTTGATGTATAAATATTGGGTATTTATTATTATAACATGTTTCGAGTTTTTGTCATTAGCGAAGCACGGACAATGCAAACATCACGGAAATCAGTGGGAGGAAACAAACCAAGGAAACAACTTGCAACCAAAGCACGTATGTCGTCAACAGGAGCGACCAAACCAGTAGATCCTTTTGCATTTAAAACAATTGATGTACGTAATTACAAACTGACTGACGAAGCCTTCCAAACTCTTACCAAATGCCAAGATTTGCAAGAACGTGACTACGACTTTGCAGATAAACTCGTTGCCATCGTCGCAGATTGGCTCGATAAAGATTCTGACAACGAATTGAAATTTCGAAAAGATACACCTAACAAACGTTATAACTTTCAATGGAAAGCATTGGCTGTGCTATTACAAACCACCATCTTTCCGTCTGCGAATAACAAGTATGGTCTGACACCACGAGATATTGAGAAGCTCCAAAAACGCCCATCCGTTATCGAATCGCATTTGGGAATCTCGGGGTCAGCACATAACGCATTGGAAACAGTGTATACCTTATATGCCATCAAAAGAAAAACGACAAGGCCCATGTCCTGCAAGACAGTCTGGACACCCAAGCAACAGCCTCGACTATCGTTACCAATTC